>Ga0180007_10005202_pt1 | contig 13327 bp, 7 predicted proteins | sample MM_PC_MetaG_FD_121122 | JGI IMG/M metagenome (GOLD analysis project Ga0180007, IMG submission 121122) | Groundwater microbial communities from the Aspo Hard Rock Laboratory (HRL) deep subsurface site, Sweden - MM_PC_MetaG | ecosystem: Environmental > Aquatic > Deep subsurface > Groundwater... | reverse complement strand
CGCTCAAGCTCGCCAAGGAAGCTCGTCAGCTCCAGCGGAAGCGTGAGGGCACCTACGACAGTCAGGTGCCCTTTTCCAAGCTCGAAAACATGACTCGGGTGGAGCGCGCCAAGCTCGAAGAGAAGCAAGACAAGGAACGGGACGCGTTGCGCGCTCAGGAGAAGTCGATCACCGACCGCGCCGCCAAGCTCGAAGACAAGCTCCTCGACCACAAGATCGCTCAGGCCGAAGTTGACGCCAAGGCCAAGAAGATGTCGAAGTCAACCGACGTGGAGAAGTCAGGCGGCCGGCAGATCAAGCACAATGGGCATATTATTTACGACACCAAAGGGGGCTTTGGTGTGATGAGCCGCTCGCAGTATCAATCCAAGAAGCCTTTGACCATGAACCGCAGATACAAAACCATCAAAGCCGCAAAGGTTGCGATCAACACGGCGCTGAAACACGTCAAGAAGTCCATCGACGTTGACATGGATACCGGGCACTTCGGAACCAACGAGACTGGGCAGGTTTCGATGCACGTCAAGCCCAACTCGAAGTGCAACGGCTGCCACCACTACGCCGACCAGCTCGTGGCCTGTAGTATCGGGCTCCTCCCCGCGGTGTGCGGGGATGGTTCTTTCCCCGAAGTCGGCTATTACCCTCTCGTTTCTGACTACGAGGCGGCGGCCAACTTCAAGGTGCTGCACTCGGAAGAGGTGGCCATGCCCGCTCAGGCGGGAGAGAACCCGGTCATTCAGGAGTTCCCCTACCGTATCGAGGCCCTCGGGAAGTCCATGCACTCTGTGGCCGAACGGATGGCTCTCGTCGAGAAGGCGATGTCCCCCGAGGCCCTCGCTGGTCACATCTGGTACCACAGGGTCTCGCCGGAGAAGCGGCTCGCCATCTATGCGCGGCATGACAAACACGCCATCACCCAAAAGGTGAAACAGCACGGTGGCCGAAGAAAGGCCAAGGCGGCTCTCGCGGCTGGGAAGCATCGGCCCCCCAAGAAGTGGTTTCACGACATGGTGGCCAGGCTTTCAACCCGCAAGTCCAACGTCTGGTATCACCCGAAGATCATGGCTGCGGTCTCAGAGCTGTCCGGGGAGGAACTGTATATCCCCGTCGTCAAGTCGGTCGTGAGCGACGGCAACAGCCTTCACGACTTCGCCAACGTCGTGGGCACTACCATTGACGTGGTGCAGGATCTCGCCAGGCGGATGGGCAACAAGGCTGACTTCGCGCGCTTTATCAAGAGCAAGCTCCCGGACATCATGATGGCTCACGGCCTCGACGAGGCCGCGATGGGCGCCATCTACCGTAGCGCGATGCGCGTCGTGAAGGGCCTCTCTGACCACCAGTGGGAAGCGTGGAAGGGCTTTGAGTTCGGCGATTCCCCTTCGGATGAGTCCATCGCCAACGCCATCAACGCCAACGGCGGCCTCCTCGATGACAACGTATCCAACAAGTCTGTCATGCTGAGCGAGCATCCGTCCGAGCTTCCTCCTCCGGAGCCTATCCAAATTCCGTACCAGGAGCCGATCAACACCGCGGGCTTCGTTGGTGGGAGCCAATCTATCGCTGACATCCTGCCCCCGGTGTAACTATGACCATCTCCAGCACTGGTGCAGGGATCGTAGACTACGGGATGATCGATCTTGGGGCTCCTCCCCCCGTCGATCTCTCCAAGGGTGACTCCGGCGACCAAGGCGCTATGGTGCCCAAGTCGTGGTTCACCGACCCTTTCGCTTTGTTGGACTCGCTCGGGCTCGGCTATAAGTCGAGCCCGAGTTCTCTTTCCTATGAGACGCTCCGGCAGATGTCCGAGAAGAACTCGATCGTTGCTGCCATCATCCAAACCCGGGTACATCAGGTTTCGTCGTTTACTCAGCTTCAGCGCAACAAGTACTCTGTGGGCTACAAGATTCGTCATCGCGACGAATTTCGCCGGCTCACCGAGGGTGAGCGTAACTTCATCCGTACACTAGAGGACTTCGTAGACCACTGCGGAGTTGATGAGTCCGACGACCGAGACAACTTCGACAATTACGTCAAGAAGCTTGTACGCGACCGTCTCGTCTACGATCAGATGGTCACGGAGGTGGTCGGTCGCATCAACGGCAAGCCGCATAGTTTCTTTGCCGTCCCTGGGAGTACTATCCGCCTCGCTTCTCCGAAGAAACGTAAGGGTACGCCGATGACTCAGAAGGAGTCCGGTAAGGAGACGAAATACGTTCAGCTCGTGAATGGCAACATCGTCAACCAGTACACGCCGAAGCAGATCCTCTTCGCGATCGCCAACCCGCGGACCGACATTCGAGCTTGGGGCTACGGCTACAGCGAGCTGGAGATGCTCGTCCGGACGATCACCTCGCATCTTTGGGCCGAGGAGTGGAACCAAAATCTCTTCTCTCAGGGCAGTACTACCAAGGGCATTCTGAACGTTCGCGGCAATATTCCGCCTCAGCAAATGGAAGCGTTCAAGCGCATGTGGCTCGCTCAAATCAGTGGCGTGTCCAATGCTTGGCGTACCCCCATCATCAACTCGAACGATGATCTCCAGTGGATCAACCTCCAACCCACGAACAACGAGATGGGCTTCGAGGCGTGGATGGAGTACCTGATCAAGATCGGCTCAGCCGTCTACTTGATCGACCCCGCTGAGATCAACTTCGACGTACGTGGTGGCGTGGGCGAGCGGCCCATGTTCATGACCACCAACGAAGCCCAGCAAAAGATTTCCAAAGACCGCGGGCTCCGGCCTCTCATCCGTCAGGTCCAGACTCACGTCGACAAGATTATCAAGCGCATCGATCCCGCCTATGCCTTCGAGTTTGTCGGGGTGGACGCTAAGTCCGAGGGCGAAGCTATTGAGTTGAGGCTCAAAGAGCTTCAGAGTTACAAGACGCTCAACGAAGTGCGGGAAGCCGAACAGCTCGCCCCAGTACCGTACGGAGACATCGTGCCCAACCCGTCGTACATCGGCTTTCGCAACCAAAAGGAAATGATGGCACAACAGCAGCAGGCCGCCGCGGGTGCCCCCGGCGGCGGGGGCACGGGTCTGCCCGGTGGAGGAGAGCCCACCCCAGAGTCGAAGAAAGTTGGCCAGAGTTTGAAGGAAGAGCTTGACCAGAGGAAGAAGAAGACCTCGCAAGAGCGCGTCCCCGACCGCTACCGAGAGCCGGAAGAGGAATGGGAAACGTCTTACACGGCTTCTGTGAGTGATGATGACTTGCGGAAAGCCACGGAGTCTTTCCATGACCTTCTTACCCGCTGATCTCCACCTGGTCGTCCGCGTTAACGACCTGATCAAGGCACGCACCAAAGGTGCCGTAGCTAGTACTGTAGCTGGCGGCAAGTACGGGCGAATCATCAAGCTCCAAGATATGTCTGTTTGGATGCTGGAGAAGAAGCACGCATCTCGGATCGGGGAGATCCTATCGTACTATGCCAAGCACAACATTCCGGTGCAGTACATCGCTCCCGGGGTGAAAGTGCCCCGGGCAGAGGTCGACGAATTGGGCTCCGCTGCCAGGTTGCAGTCTGTCTATGTCGCACCTACCAAGACTGAAGACCCAGAGATTTCCGCTAACGCGGTCAAGATTATGGGCAAGCACGTAGTACCAGCCGTGGAGATTTTGAAAGAGCGTGTAGAAAACTGGACCCAGCCTGCTAAGTTCGTTTATGCCAAAGACCCGCGTTTTCAGATCGAGCTTGAGGAGCTGATTAAAAAGCGTCGAAAACTTGGCGCCGGCTGGCGAGCCTTCAAGAAAGAGATCGACACGCTGCGAGAAGAACGACACCGCGGTTGGAAGGGAAGGATCCGTAAGGTGGCGCTCAAGATGTCGCGGGCCTACCGGACTTATGACGAAGCCGGTCAACGTATTCGGCAGATCAAGGGTCAAGCCCATCCTACCGCCGGGGGCGGGTACGACCGCTACACCGACAACGACCTCTCTATGGTATCAGTACTGCCACATGCGGACTTGGGATTCAATCCTTTCGAGAAGCCGATGAGCTATCTGCTATCCATCGGGTGGCACAAGCAGAAATCGGGTCGGGTCAGCGACCCGGTCAACGTGTTCGGGAAGAAAGAAGCGGACGCCTTGCTCTACGAGTATGGTGGTTTCATCAGCCGTATCGTATCCGAGCTAGTCAAGAAGTACGTCAACGCCGTCGGGATTGGTGAGTACACTCCCGGCAGTACTTGGAGCAGCAAAAAGAGGCCGAAGGAGTATCGGGAGAAGTTTCGAGACTGGTCGGCCTACGCCAAGGCCGAGCTATTCCTCAAGGCCAAGCAATACGTCAACAAAGGTGACCCTTCGCATTCCAACAATTTTGCGTGCTACGTTCACTTGTCTTTACCGCATGACCTCCACAGGTACGCTCTTGAGGACCTTGGTTTGTCAGCCAAACAAGGCGTCAAAGAAGAGCTGATGGCCGACATCGAGGCCATGCCGGAACACGGTGGCCACATGGCGACCCCTCACACGCACATGGAGACCCCGGAGCAGCACCTTCAGCGTAGAGAGTTGGAGGAAGCCGCGTCGAGAATCTTCCTCGACCAGCTTACCCCGCTGGAGGCTGCGGTCGTGGCCGCCCGTTTACACTTCGGTGGTGGCAGTACTGAGGGCACCTACACACCGAAGAAAACCTCGATTGCCGTTGGTGAGAACCTTGGTTGGAGGCGTACTAAGGAAGTCGTTCTGGAGACGTTGGGACAGTTTGTTCCTGATGAATCGGTGAGGCAGGAGGCGGTATTCAAGGTCGCCAAAATGAAGGAAGCGAGACTAGCCGACATCTTTGACGGTGCCATGGAGACGCTACGTAGGAACTCCGAAGAGTTGGACAACGTAGACAGGAAAATACTAGGCGAGTTGGCCCGGTTGAAGTCGGTGTACCTGCAAGGTCTTCGTCACGAAGTGTGGGGCCCCGAGAGTTTCGGCAAGTTGAAAGTCGTGAAGCTCAAGCCGGAACGAACCGCACTCAGCCAACGAAAGCACATCGCCAGCAAAGAGGCCGCTAAATTCTGGCGTAGCGAGCTTGGATGGCAAGTTCGTAGCAAGATTGGCGAAGACTTGGACGTCATGGTTGTCCCCAGCGTGACCAGTGTGGCCGTGAGACGTCAGAAGTTACGCGCCAGGGAGTACTACAAGCTGTATGTGGACCTTTCTGCGATGACAAAACGAAAGCTGACCAACATGATCACCGCTTTCGCCCAGGCGCCGGAGAGTAAGAAGATTGCGGTGCCCCAAACGCACTACCAAGCCCTCATGGAGGCGGCGTTAGCTTCCAAGGGCAAGGGTTCTGTAGCTAAGAGTTTTGTGGTACTTGACTGTGAACTGGCTCTGCAAGAGCTAGTCGAAGAGTGTGCTCTTCTGAATTTGAATCTAGGGGCTTGAACCGTGTCTGCTGGCGTGAACGTAATGGGTCGTCTGATCTCTTCTGGGGGCAACGTCTACTCCCTAACTTCTGAGCCCGCAAAGCGTGGCGTCTCTACTACGGGGCGCGGTCATTGGGCGGGCAAGAAACCCAAAGACGACGACAACCCGGATGTTGACAGCCCTTCGTTTGAGGGCGCGGTCGAGTACATTCGAGCTACCGAGGAGGAAGACGCGGCGTTCGAGGACGACCTCTCGCCGGAAGACGCGATGGCTCGGGTGGGCGTCAACAAGAACGCACTCCGACACGAGATGAAGCAGGCTAAGGACATTGTGGAAGCGGCGTCAGGCACACTGATTGGCAAATCAGTCCTGACTTTGCGGAGTTTGAAAATGGATCTCTTGTTGCAGAACCCAGAGGACTTGACTGAAGAGCAGCTCCTTCAGAGCGCTCAGTTGGTCAAGAGTGTCATCGAAACGTCCAGTACTGCGGAGGAAGCGCGCATCTTGACGGATTACGCCGAGCGTGTTGCCAATGCGCTCAGGTCGACGATTGAAGCCAAGCGAGCGGTGGTCAAGGCGATCCTTACCAAGCCGTCCGAGGAGCGCGAGAAGACCAAAAAGACCAAGCCCAACAAGGCCAAAGAGAAGACGGTCAACGACAAGGGCAAGATCGCCTACAAGTACCAGAAGAAGGGCGACGGCAAGGGTCCCAATAGCGACATCGGCACGGGTGCTCCCCAAGCGGACCCCCAGGCACCACCTCCCGAGGACCCGCAAGCGGCCCCTGTGACTCCTCCTCCGCCCACGGATCCGAAGCCCTTCGCCGACTTGATCAACGTCTCGGTAGAGCAGATCAAGAAGTTCGCGGGGAAGCACACGCGTAAAGACTTCATCGCCTTCTTCATGAAGCGCCCGGACTTCATCTCGGCCAACCATCTCACAGCCGGCTACTTCAGCAGCCTTTACGACGCTCTCTCGTCGCCGCCTCCCTCGGCTCAACCTCCGGGCGGGCAACCCCTGATGCCGTTTATGCAACCGCCGCAAGCTCAGGCGCCAGCCCAACAGCCTCAACTAGGGCAGCCGCCCATGGGCAAGTCTACCGTCGTAGTGTTCACCGGAGCCACGTTGAACGCTGAAACCTTGGCGATGGTCGACCTCCTCAAGTCGTACAAAGCGGAAACGGTGGAAGACATTCGCAAATGCCTCCAACAGTACTGCGCGTGTGACGAGCTAGAGTCAGCCCGCCGCACCGTCAGTCTACTCAATAAATGGGAGAGAGAGGGCCTAGTGTCGCTTTACCCGGCAAAGGTGATAAGATCATGACCACGGAAAAGTCTTACTGGGCTCATCCCGTGTACGAAGACCTCAGCAAAGGCCACAAACTCGGGAGTGGTGAACGTTTCTCGAAACTCAAGAACAAGATTGCCGGACGTGGCGATGTGGACGACCCGGGCGCAGTCGCGGCAGCGGTCGGGAGAAAGAAGTATGGAAAAGCCCGGTTTCAAAAATTCGCCGCCCACGGGAAGAAGTCCCTAGATCAAGGAGACATCACTATGGACATCGACAAGGGCATGACAGTCAGCAAGTTCAAGACAAAGTATCCCCACTACAGGGGAAAGACGCCCAGCAAATTTCATTCGGTTCCCGTTAGGATGTTCTCTGGGTTGGGAAGAGACACTCCTGCTCACTGGGCCGCGGGCAAGCACCCCGCGCAAAAGAAGAGCAAGATGTCGAAGGCCGAGGTGGAAACCCTCAACAAGATGCTCGCGGGAGGGATGCGTACTTCCGCGCCGAGTTCCCGACGCAGGGCTTCGGCCAAGGCGGGGATGGCGGGCGTCAGTGAGGCCAAGGCCGGTCAGCAGTTCAAGCCGGGTCAGATGACCCACGAAGAGGCGCAAGCTACGCGCGGAACAGCGTCTCGGATGGTTCACGGAGCCGCGCAGAAAGTCAAAACGGCCGCTTCGCAAGTTGCGGCAGGAGCAAGAGGTATGAAGCCAGCATTCGCGCGTTCCATCGAGTGCCCTCACTGCGGTGAGGGCATCAGTTCGGAGTTCGCCGTCAAGGCGCTCTCCATCATGGCCAAGTCGGAGGGTCTCGACTTCGACGAGGAGTTGGAGGATCTCATCGGAGACGTGGCCGAGGACGATGTCGAGAAGGGTGGGCGGAAGCCCAAGAAGGGCATCGGTAACAAGGCCGATGATTCTCGCGGCCCCCACAAGGCGGGCAAGGTGCTCCATTCCGCGAGGAGCAAAGGCACTGGCAAGGAGGTGCAGCGAGAGAACACCCCCAAGAGCCCCCTGACCAAGAGCTTCCCGGTGGTGGCTCCGTCCACGGTCCGCTTTGTCGACTACGTGAACGGTAACGACGAGCTGGTGGCCAAGAGCATCAGCGAGGGCACCAACCACGTTCCGTCGGCTCGGAACATGGCAATGGAGCACGCGGCTGCCCAAGAAGAAGCGACGGAGTAGGGCAGTGAGTACTCAGCACGCACATACGGGCGAACGACACCATCCGGTAATCGAAGACATCCGGGAGCGGATCATTCGCTCGTATGTGACGATGCTGAGCGGCCTCAACGCCGACATCGCTGTAGAATTGAAGAACGCTCGGGGACTCCGAAAAGGCATCGAGCTGTTCGTGATCCAAGGTGGATTCGAGAGTGACCTCTTCAAGGCCAACTCGGGCAACTTCCACGATCGGCACTACAAGGACAACCCCAAGTACCGCTGGGATGAGACGAAAAAGCGCTACGTCAGCGTGATCAAGAAGGAGGAGACGAAGAAACGGGCCCCGAAGAAAGAGGACGAGAAGAAGCCGCGCGCCAAGGGTGCCGGCAAAAAAGTAAAGAAGCCGGCGGAAGTGCCCCTCGAAGAGCGCCCTAGCTTCTGGTTCGCCGACGAGTTCGGTAACGTTCGTCAAGCATTTGAGGCTACCGGTCGGTACACACGTCAACTCACACCAGAGGAGATCGTAGAACTATACAAGAATCTGAACGTCGTCATCGGTCAAGTGATTGGCGCTAACGCTGCCAATCTCGCTGACTTCATGGGCATCGACATCGACGTCATCAATACGCTGCAAGACGCGGTCAGCTACGCGCAGTCCACCGGCCGGTCCGCTGAAGACCAGTTCGTTGAGGACTTCATCAACGGCGTTGGCCGGGAGTACTTGGACGAGCCCGCCGATCACAACACCAAGGTAGACAAGGCGCACGAAGTCTACTCAGAGATGATGAACGCCTTCAAAGAGGCGGTCGAAGACGACTATTGGAAGAAGAGGGTTGAGAAGCTCCTCATTCGCCGAAAGAACGAAGAGCGCGAAGCTGCCATCCAAGCGAAGAAGCAGCAAGCCCTCATCGGTAACTTCTTCGACAAGGCGATGACCGGGGACGCCAAGATCGAGGGCGCGAAGATGCTCGGCGTCATGCACGACCTCGGCATGTTTTTCATCCCCAAGAATCAGAAAGACGCCATGGCCTACGCGGAAGACGAGGCTGAGGCGAAGAACCTGCGCTACAAGATTCTGATCAACACCGATCGCTATAACGCTCTCCTCGCCTCAGTGTCGGCGATGTCCATCGAGCAGCAGCTTGCGTGGAGGATCACCGCCCTCGTGGGCGCTGAAAAGGACGCGCTGAAAACGGACCCGAGCTATTCGGTAGAGAGCTTCTGGAACAACAAGTCTGATGAAGCGTTCGCCAGCTTTGACCTTCTTAGGAAGTGGCAAAAGGATGCCGGCCGGGAGTTCACGGACGACGAATGGAACCTCGTGCGCGACCGCGCCTTTGAGATGGCGCGTAGTATCGCCAGCATGATGACTTCGTACAACTTGGACAAGCGCAGCGTGGTGGTGATGCACGCGCTTGCCCATGACATAACCAACCTGGAAAGGCTCTTCAAGAACCCTGAAGAGCTGGAGAAGCTCCAGAAAGACCAGGACGATCACGATGCCAAGATCGCCCGAGCACTCGACGCCCAGACGCGAACCGACGCCTTCATCGATCCAGCCATCGACGCCTTCCTGAAAAAGAAGGATCCCAATGGTGGTCTCTTCAGTCACCAAAAGAGCGCCGTAGGCTGGATGCAGGAGATCAAGAGCGGTCTTCTCGCCTATGGTACTGGGACGGGAAAGACGCCCATCGCAGTGTCGTTCATTTCGACGCTCATGAAGCTCGGAAAGGCCAAGCGAGGAATTATCGTCGCGCCTGGGCCACTCGTCAACCAGTGGGCGAGCGAGATTGCCCGGTTTCGCCCCGGCTCCAAGGTCGAGACGTTGACCGGCAACATCACCGAAGACCGCCTTCTCATGTTGGAAGCGTTCAACCGCGGTGAGACCGACGCAGACTTTATCGTCATGCCGGAGTCGACCCTGGACATAACTCAGGCCAGCAAGGACAAGCTCGCCGCAATCATCGAGCGTCAGAAGAAGGCTAACCCGGACGTCAAGATCGGCCCGGTCCAAGAGGCCAAGATCCTGCACGACTCCGGCATCCTCGCTGACGACCTAATGGTCAAGGCTCTTAGGGAGCTGGAAGGGGCTGCCATTTTCGACGAGGTGCATCTCTCCGGCTTCAAGGGCTCCGAGAACAACCGGCACCAGGTCGCCCGGGAGATGCTGAAAGGTCGCGAGTATAAGTTCGGCATGAGCGCCACGCCTATGTCGAAGGATATGGAAGACCTCTACAACTTGATGGACATGTTTCATCCCGGCAGCGCCGGTGACTCACTCGATGAGTTTATGTCCCGGTTCGCTGGCTTCACTTCGGTTATCGACCCCGAGACCGGAGAGAAGCATATGGAGATTGCTAAAGAGGATCTCCCTAAACTGCAAGCCGCCAAGGCCACCATCGCGCCTTACGTTTATTTCCGTTCTAAGTTGGAGCACAGCATCATCAGTGAAATGGAAGCCAGGGGCAAAAGACTCCCGGATGTCAACCCGGTAACTTTCTCTGTCAAGCTCTCTGACGAAGCTCAGAAAGAGTACGATGCTTGTGGAGGAATCGGCTACGACGAAATCGTAGAGCCGTACGGCGGTAAAGGCAAAGACTATATCACCGACAACCAGTTCATCGAGGAGCGTGTCAACAAGGGCTGGGAGAGGGCATCGGCCGAGTCGGCGTGCAGGAGTCGAGTAACCACGCGCAAACTGATGGCGGCGGTCAGCCCCAAGCTGGTCAACAAAGACTACACCGGCCCTCAAGAGAAGATTGACGCCGTGACAGAGTTGGTTCAGCGCCACTTTCACGACTCGGAGAACAAGAACAAACCGATCGTTATCTTCTGCAACTACATCAACGCCCTTCAACTGTCAGAAGACGCGCTCGCAGAGGCCGGCTTCCCCAGGCACCTCATCAAGCAGTATCACGGCGGAACGTCCATGAATGACCGCGCCGCCATTCAAGATGCCGTCAATGCCGGCAAGGTTAAAGTGCTGCTGATTGGTACTGCTGCTGGTGGCGCAGGTCTCAACCTCCAAGGCTACAAGGACCCGGAGACCGGCAAAAGCGTAGGCCCCAACCGACTGGTATTCTTGGATAAGCCGTGGACCCCGGCGCAGATCGAGCAAGCCGTCGGTCGTGTCTGGAGAACTGGCTCCCCGTACGACCGAGTGCATATCCACCACTTTCATACTTACGGTACTACTGATGATCGTAAAATGTCTAAGAACATCGACCGGCTCTCTACGTGGGATGCGCTTTCAGTGGCCGACCAAGGAGAAGCGGCGATCTCGTCCAAGATCATGGAGAGCTTGATGCGGCTGATGGGTGAGATTGACACCGATCAAACGAGTTGGACTCCCGAGCAGCGCAAGGAGCTGTGTCGGAAGGCTGGTCTCTCTGATACTGACTTCCTGCCCAAGTTCGCCGAGATGGAGACTCTCAAAGAGGAAGTCGACTTTGAGAAGGTTAAAGCAGCGGTTGACATGGACCGCTTCAAGCGCTCGGGTGACGTTGTCATCGGGCACCGCAACACCATCAATGAGATCCGTCACAAGCGGGGTACCATTGACGACAAGAAGTATCAGCGAGAGAGAAGAGCCATCGCTAAAGATGCTCGGGATTGGATGGCAGTCGTCGACAAGAGCCAGCACCAGTACGTGGCTAAGTACGTCCAAGATTTCGATTGGAAGGACGGCGAAGAGAGTACCACGATGGGTAACCAGTCCAAGGGCATCAAGCCCAAGGGCAAGAAATCTAACAAGGTCCCCAAGGGCGCCGAGGTCATCCATCTGGACTCGCTGAAGGCATCCAAGAAGATCACGCCCGATTCCGGGATCAACTTCAAGGTCACGAAGAATCCCTACCCCAAGGCTAATTTTCAGTACTATATTTGGGAGGCCATGCGGCGTACTCGCCCGGCGTCCTACAAGGACGCGGTGAAAAATATTGCCGGCTGGATCTACGAGGAGTACAAAGATGACGCCGAGCCTTACTCGAAGAAGGAGGCAATGACGATTACCATGAAGTGGCTGGAGAAGAAGAAAGTACTGGAAGAGTTCCGTAAAAAGGGACTCATTGAGGTGGCATGATGGTGGAAGAAAGAAAGCGGTCGCGTAAGAAGGACATCCCTGACGGTCAACCGAGGCCACACCCGCGGATCATCTTGGATAAGCAAAAGAAGACCGGCAGGAAGTTGCCGATTTACGTCTACCCTCACGAGGTCATCAACGTTCGATCCAAGAAGAGCCTCGATGAGAACCTGGAGCATTACAGCCACCCCGCGCCCATGTTTGGTGGCTCACCGCACCCCAAGAACAAATACGCTATGCGTTACATGGTCGAGTGGGTGTTCCCCGCGCTTCGTTGGTTCTGTAAGGTCTACAACACCCCCATTCCGACTTGGCTCAAGGGCAACGGCTGGGCGGACGGTATGAGCGCTGAGGACTACCGAAAGGTATTTGGCGGCGATCACCCACTTCGCGTCACGGAGTGGAAAGAAGACGCATCCCGAGCCGGGATGAGGGAGTAGTACCGTGGAACTCCTGACTCGACATCAGCGCCAGAGGATCAAGGATCTGGTAGACCTCCACCACAAGGCGCTCATCGTTGAGATCCTCGGGGACGAGGCGGTCCCGCCTGACACGCTCAAGTTGCTCAAGGCGACGGGGATGTATCGAAAGGGGTCTGACCGGACCATCAAACGCTCGTTCCAGTTCGGGCAGCACGCTGTGCTGAATGAAAAAGTCGTTTCGATGTCGAACAAAGAATTTCGGCGCTACCTACAGGAAGAGGGCTCAGTACTCAGCGCACAGGAACGGGGCATCGTAGATTTCTTGAGGCGCTCCTTAAAAGAGAACATCGAGACCCTGGCTAATACTATGAATACGAGAGTTGGGCGTGTAGTGCTAGAAGCAGACGCCAAACTCCAACGCAGTCTGTCTCGACGACACCGGAAGAACGTGTTCTTTGAAGTTGAGCGTCGAAAAGCCATGGCTGAGGTGGCCAAAGGTCTCGTCGTCACAACCGAACAACAGCTCGGCAGCGCCATGCGCACCACTGTGACCGAGACTAACAACGCATATCAAGAGGGACGAGCGATCGAGATCATCAAGAAGTCGGGAAGCAACGACCCCGACGTCTTCAAGAGGCCCAGACATGACGCCTGCGACGCTTGCGTTTTCACGTACCTCGAAAGCGATGGGGTGACTCCGAAGGTGTTCAAGCTCAGTGAATTGGTGGCCAACGGCAGCAACGTCGGGAAGTCGCGCTCAGAGCGTCAAGCGGTGGTGGGCTCTTTTCATCCTAATTGCTCGTGTCCACTTCAGTGGCTTGCCCCGGGCTTTGGCTTCGAGCACGGCAAAATGGTCTATGTTGGACTGGGTAAAAGTGCATGATGTTTGTCATCAAAGCTGAGAAGCCTTACGGTCACACGGCCTACACCCGTAGAACTAAGAGCGGGAAACTGGTTAACGTCCGGGCCAAGGGTGTCAAACCAGCCAACAAGCACGCGGTGCGTGAGCTG
>Ga0180007_10005201_pt1 | contig 13327 bp, 13 predicted proteins | sample MM_PC_MetaG_FD_121122 | JGI IMG/M metagenome (GOLD analysis project Ga0180007, IMG submission 121122) | Groundwater microbial communities from the Aspo Hard Rock Laboratory (HRL) deep subsurface site, Sweden - MM_PC_MetaG | ecosystem: Environmental > Aquatic > Deep subsurface > Groundwater... | reverse complement strand
GGTGTCATGGATAAAATTATCAGCATTTTTCATGAAACTGAAAAAGCTGAAGCGCTCGCCCAATTCCATGCAGGCGCTGGCCTGTGACTGTTCCGGGGTGCTGCCCTTGCCCATCTGTTTTTTGGTGCCGATGATTTCCAGGGCGTCTTTGCCGCACACACTGAAATAGACCGGGATGTCCAGCCGTCCGTTGTCAATACGCTGCACCTCTTTCAGCACGTCAAGGTTCTGTTCTTTTAATCGCTGTTTGAAACGGTTGACCGTTTCCGTGGGGGTGCACACCTTGTCCTGATCAAGGGTGTACTGTTTGAAACAGTCGGCAAGGCGAATTGCTTTTTTTTCCATGAAGTGTCCTCTCGTGCAGCAAATCTTTTTTTTATGCGAAACCCGGAAAATCTATCCTGATCTGACCGGCAGATTATTTCTGCGGTTCATTGCGCCGGAGATGGCTTTTTACCTTATTTCTGGATTTTTGCAAGTCCTCAACGTTGCCGGAGCAACTGTTCAAAGGCCTCTGTCAGTCTGACAAAATCATTGTGTTCTCCCCCGGTGTCGGGATGGAGCACTTTCGCCTTCTTGCGGTACAGTTTGGTGAGTTCCTTTTTGTTCAGTTTGGTGAGTTTTTCGGCAGGTTCGCCAAATATTTCAACAGCCTTGTCTGTCGTCATGCCGCTTTTCTTTTTTGGGAAACGAAACTGGCGGTGGCTGTTCATAAACTGCCTGATATAGTCATTGATGGCCTGGCTGGCACTGAAATCATAATCAAAAAACATAATCAGATAGCGGATCAGATAGGGCTGCAGACCTTTTGCCGGCGCCATGCCCTGCCAGAAAGTCGTGTCGCGGCTGAGGCGGCAGAGTTCATCGACAAAAAAGGTGTCAAGCTGGTCCTGGTTCAGGGCCTGGGGCATGATGCGGGCGAATGATTCGCTGAAATGCTGCTGCAGATTGAAAATGGTGAACAGGTACTCCTTCACCTGGTCCGCATAAAAAACCTGTTCGCTGGCAACGAAATACTGTTCCTTCTCGTCCCGCGATTTGCCGAGCAGGCTGCGGCACAGCTTGTCGGGCATCCGGTACAGGCCGCTCTGATCTACCGCGCCGTAGAAGAGGTAGTGGAGTCTCCGTCGGTCAAACAGATGTATTTCGTTGGCGATCGCCTCTTTTTCTGCCGCGCTTACCGGCGAGAGGCGTTTGTAGGAGCCCCGGTTCATGAACTGTTCAAGTTTGGCGCGGATGTCCGGTCTGACAAAGGGCCACAGGAGTTTTTCCAGCATCCCCTCAACATCGCCGTCAATAAAAGGCGCGATGGCGTCTGTCACTTTATCGTCCACGCTGTAGCCATGGTCTCCCAGGTAGACGATGAATTGCTGGGGGCTGTCCCCCAGATCAAAGATTTCCCGGTACCGCAGCAGGTCGCCGGTGTCGTCGCAATAGGTCTGGCGCAGGGAGAAGCGAAGCCTGACGCCCAGGATATCCCGGGCCAGATAGAGGCTTTTACTTGGCGATGCCGGAGAGGAGCCGGACATGATCTCGCTGTTTTTGGGCATCTGTCAGATTCCTCCTTTTTTTTGTCGGGGATGGAACATTTTGCGCAGGAAATTCGTTTTTAAATATGACCACTATAGTTTCGCGCTATCAAAAAAGCAATAAAGCTGATCTCTCCTCAGTTTCCCTGCGACAAAGCATCATGCGACAAAATGCCACATTGCTTCTTTTGTGAAAATCTAAATACGATGAGAATCGTAATGATGATTATTTGTTATCTGACAAATAATGGCAACAAAATTTCAACAATGAAAAAGGAGTTCAAAATGAAAAAAGTTCTTGCAACTGCAGCAGTCTTTTCTCTGTTTATCGGCGCAGGCTCTGTTTCCGCCGCAACGCTTACGGATGTGGAGACGCTTGGAAAAGATATCTACAACAGCACGTTTATGTCCTATAATGAGACGCAGTCCTGTGCCAGTTGTCATAGTCCCTTTTCCGGTTTCGCCGATCCGGACAACTTGCTTGATCCTGTAAATAGCATGGTTTCGGTTGGTGCTGACGGTGTATCAACTGGAGGCAGAAATGCGCCGAGCGCGGCTTACGCCGGTTTCAGCCCGATGCTGCACTTGGATCAATCAGGTGAGTATGTAGGCGGCATGTTCTGGGATGGGCGGGCTACTGGTCACACGCTGCATGATCCGTTGGCAGAGCAGGCCCAGGGGCCACCATTGAATCCGGTGGAGATGAACATGCCTAGTAAGGATGCAATCATTGCTTCGTTAGCGAAGGATCCAGCAATTTCTTCGGATTATTTTAAAGTCTATAATGAGGATCTCAGTGATCCGAACCTTGACGTGGATGTTGCCTACGATAATATCGCCAGGGCCATCGCCGCCTTTGAGCGTTCTTTCGAGGTCACCAGGTTCACCTCCGTGTTTGACACGCAAAAGTTAAAAGGCAAAGCGGCACAAGGCAAGACACTGTTCATGCAGAACTGTACAACCTGCCATGCTTATGGTCGCCATGGGGGAGCCGATGCCCTGTTTACCAATTATAAATATGTCAATGCCGGCCTGCCGGAGAATGACAAGTTGCTGGCAATATGTGAGGCAGATCCCACTTTAAACTGTAATTATGCACCGCCGGATTTAGGGTTGGGAATAACGGTGGGTGATCCTGTTGTCGGTGATCCTGCCCAGAACGGAAAATTTAAGGTTCCCACCCTGAGAAACGTTGCCAGGACCGCGCCATATTCTCATAACGGCTATTTCGCTAGTCTGAAGGAAATGGTTTCCTTTATGAACAACAACAGCGGTTATATCCCTGAGGTTTCGGAGAATGTGTATAACCGTAATTTTGGATTGAGCGAGGATGATATTAACGCTATTGTGGCCTTTCTTGAGACCTTGACTGATGTTCCTTACCCAACAGCGCCTTGAAGATATGAGTAAAAGCTACTTCTGAGCGGATAACTGACTGACGTTGACCATACCTTCGTCACATGAACAAGCCGGGGCACGCGTGGGCGTGCGGTCCCGGCTTTTTTTATCGCAGGGGGGGATTGAAATAGCCGAAGCGCAGCTCCGGGAAACGCTGTTTGAGCTGCTCCAGCCAGTTGCGCATGCCCATGGGTTTTTCCCGGGCCGGATGCTGCACCACCTCGAAATACCAGTCAGGGTCCATGTTGAGGTTGCGCAGCTGGATGAGATCGGGTCGGTAGAGGTCGACCAGGTCGCAGAGGGCGGCAAATTCATCCGGATCATCGGTGAAACCCGGCAGGATGAAGTAGTTGAGGGAGACGAAGCGACCGGCCTTTTTCATGACCAGGATCGATTCCAGCACGTTTTTGAAGTCAAAGCCCTGGGGCCGGTAGTAGAGGGTGTGGCAACCCTTTCTGGCACTGTTCATGCTCACCCGGATGGAATCAAGACCTGCATCCGCCAGCCGGGCCACAGCCTCCGGCAGACTGGAGTTGCTGTTGAGATTGATGGTGCCCTTGTCCGTTTGTTTGCGGATGAGACGGATGGCCTTGTCAATGGTGTCGGCCTGCAGCAGGGGTTCTCCTTCGCAGCCCTGGCCGAAGCTGACCACCGGCCTGGGTGCCGAGTTAAGATGGGGGACGGCGATTTCAGCGATCTCCGCCGGACTGGGAACGAACTTGATGCGGTCCTGGGTGGAGGGGCAGCAGCCCGAGGCCTGCAGGGAAATGCATCCCACGCATTGGGCGTTGCAGCCCGGCGAGGTGGGAAGCGGGGCTTCATAGCGGCCGAGAAAAAAGTTTTTTGCCGCCGGGCAGCTGTAGGTGAGGCAGCATTTGCCCAGATGCTGGATGAGCCTGTTGTTCGGGAAGGCCTTTAATTTTTTTTCAGTCATTGTGCGGATGCGACCGGGATGAAACCCGGCGCTGTCCTGGCGGATGTCCTCATCGCTGCGAAAGGCGCACACCCAGAAGCGGTCGTCAAGCCATCCCACCGCGGTATAGGCAAAAAGGGGCAGGGGATCAATATCAGGAGATCTTTTTTCAAAGGCGGCGGAAAAAATCGCCGTATGTGCCGGGGCCATGAAGGCTGCCACGGCCTGGATGCCGTTGCGGGAATCAAAGGGGTTTGTGTCAAGCAGCACGGGATCGCCGGAATCTTTTTCAATACCGATGGGATTTCGCTGCGGCAGGACAAATAGTTCACTTCCCTCGGGCAGGGGAATGAGATCGGTCAGTTTTGGTCGCAAATACCAGGAGCCGCTGCGCCCGGCCATCTCAAGTTCCGGGAAATCCTGGATTTCACCTCGTTCATTGGCAAAAACCAGGCATGGCATGCGAAGGGGGTGCTGCAGGCTCATAATGGGACAACAACTTTAAACGTCAGAGGGGCGGATCTTGTCCAGTACCGAATCAACCGCTTTGTAGACATCGATATCATCGCCGAATACATCCTCGATCTTGGGATGGTTCACCAGGTCCTCGATGATGTACTGGGTGAGATAAAGACTGATGAAGTTCGGGTTGACGGCGAGCTGTCTCAGCGGGGCAATTTTATACTGGAGATCAAAATCATCTATATCTGTGATATTGCGCAACAGATTGCCGAAAATTTCCCTGATGGCGCTTTCCGATGATGTCTCGATGATATGCTGATCCAGCAGGCGCTGCACTAGTTTCATCGCCAGTTCATCGGCAAATTTGTATGCCGCAGAGAGCATGATTTTGCGCTCCTGCTCTATTTTCCGGTCAATGGCTCTGACGGCCTTGTCACCGGACCCGTAAGGGTTGTTTGCGTGGTGTCCCATTTTGTGTCTCCTGTTAATTTTGTTTGCCACATTATTTAACCGGTGATGACTGAAAGGGCTATAAAATTCTTTTTGAAACGACGGAAAAATTCAGCTATAAAATTTGTTTTGGTATTAATGGAAAAGTAATGATCATTAAAAGCAATTTTGAGAAAAGATTATGAATATTACAATCATGCTGCCGGCGGGGCGTCTGCCCCTCGATGTCATGGCCAAGGCATATGCACTGGCTGAAAAGTACAGGCTTGGCGTCTATCTCTCCACAGCCCAGAATTTACGGCTGATCAATGTTGCCGAAGAGGACGCCGAGGTTATTAAGGCGGAGTTAGCGCCCCTGGGGGTGCAGTTCAAGGGTCCGGGGAAATTCCCACTGCCGCGGGTCTGCGTGGGCAAACCCCATTGCAATTTGGGAATCATTGATAGTGAAAAGCTTTCAGCGGCAATCCTGGCCCGGTTCAAGGACAAGGCACTTACCAAGCCGAAGTTGAAGATCGCTGTGTCGGCCTGCCCGCTGGCCTGTTCCGGGGTATTGACCACGGATATCGGGGTGATGGCGACCCGGGCCGGATTTGATGTGTATGCCGGCGGCAAGGGCGGGCCGTACCCCAAGGTCGGCCGCCGCATTGTACGCAAGGCCACCGAGGCGGAGGTGCTGGATGTGATCGAAAAGCTGATCAATTTCCACGATGCCCACACCAGCCAGAAGCAGCGGATGTACAAGCTGCTGGCTCATCCTGAGTTTCCTTATCCCGAGGCGGTTTGATTGGTCCGATTGGTCTGATTGGTCTGACTAATCGGACCAGTCAGTATCTCAGCTGTATTCCCTGGTTTTGTGAAAAACGATATCAGGGAACAGCTCCATGGTGCGGGACAGATTCCATTCGCTGGGGGCCAGAAAGGCGAGATGGCCTTCGCCGTCCAGGGCAAGACTCGACTGTTTTTTCTGCGTGAATTCGTCAAGTTTTTTGCGGTCAGCGCAGCTTATCCAGCGGGCGGTGGCGTAATTCACCCCTTCGTAGACCGCATCCACGCCGTATTCCGCCTTCAGCCGGGCCATGGTCACGTCAAACTGCAGCACGCCCACCGCTCCCAGGATATAATCGCTGCCCATCAGCGGACGGAAGAGCTGCACCGCCCCCTCTTCAGCCAGCTGGACCAACCCCTTGCTCAGCTGTTTCATCTTCAGCGGGTTCTTGAGCAGCACCCGGCGGAAATGCTCCGGGGCGAAATTCGGGATGCCGGTGAATTTGAGGGGCTCCTTGTCGGTAAAGGTGTCGCCGATCTTGATGGTGCCGTGGTTGTGGATGCCGATGATGTCACCCGGATAGGCCTCCTCCACATTGCTGCGGTCCTGGGCCATGAAGATGGTGGCATTGGCCAGTGACACCTCCTTGCCGATGCGGTGGTGCCGTACCTTCATGCCCCGGGTGAATTTGCCGGAACAGATGCGGAAAAAGGCGATGCGGTCCCGGTGGGCCGGGTTCATGTTGGCCTGGATTTTAAAGGTGAAGCCGGAAAATGTTTCCTCGTCCGGCGCCACGTCGCGGCTGAGGGTGGCCCGGGGACCGGGGGCCGGCGCCAGTTCGACAAAGGCATCGAGTAGTTCCTTGACGCCGAAATTGTTGATGGCGCTGCCGAAAAAGACCGGGCTCTGGCTTGCCTTCAGATATTCCTCATGCTCAAAGGGATTGGCCGCCCCTTCCAGCAGTTCGATGTCCTCGCGCAGCTTATCGGCCTGTCGGCCCAGCAGCTTGTCAAGCAGGGGATCATTGATGCCCTTGATAACGATGGTGTCCTCGGGGCGGGTTCCCTGGCTGGGGGTGAAGAGCTGCAGTTCGCCCCGGTACATGTTGTACACCCCTTTAAATGTCTTGCCCATGCCGATGGGCCAGGAGAGGGGAGTGCACTCGATCTGCAGTTTGTCCTCGATCTCCGCCATGATGTCCAGGGGGTCCATGCCCTCACGGTCGAGCTTGTTGATGAAGGTGATGACCGGGGTGTTGCGCATGCGGCAGACCTCCATCAGCTTTTCGGTCTGGGCCTCCACGCCCTTGGCATTGTCAATCACCATCAGCGCGCTGTCCACCGCGGTCAGCACCCGGTAGGTGTCTTCGGAAAAGTCCTGATGGCCGGGGGTGTCCAGCAGATTGATCTCATAGTCACGGTAATTAAATTTCATCACCGACGAGGTGACGGAAATACCGCGTTCCTGTTCAATGGCCATCCAGTCGCTCACCGCATGGTTGGCGGTTTTGCGGGACTTGACCGCTCCGGCCATCTGGATGGCGCCGCCGAACAGCAGCAGCTTTTCGGTGAGGGTGGTCTTACCGGCATCAGGATGGCTGATGATGCCGAAGGTGCGGCGGCGTTCGATTTCTTTCTGAAGTTTACTGCTCAACTTTACAACCCATTATCTGCAATGAATAAAGCGCGTTTCCGGCAGACTGTAATGAACGCGCCTGTGGTGAATAGTGAATACGGGAAGCCCCGCAGTCTGTGAAAACAAAAAGATGCTAACAAATCCCTACAACAGGACAAACAGGCAATGATCACTCGGCGGGAGAACCACAGTGGGATAGCCAGCCATTTTTTTGCGGGGCATCAAAAAAAACGGGCCGGTAACCCGGCCCGCTCGAATCCTAATATATAACCGATTAATCGTGCTTTGTCCAGGGTTGGCAGTCGGGCGGGAATATTTTTTTCCATGGTAGACGCGCACCGAAAACGGGCTTGAAATTTTCTGCGCAGAACGTTAGAGGGACTGGTGCAATCCGCATGCTGCAGATTTACAGGCTGACAGGTAGATTGGATGATGCATAACCTAGCTAGATTATGCTAATATCTCTCAAGCAAAAACAATTATTAATGGAGAAGGATACATGATTACTGAATTCAACAATGTCACAATAGTCAAGAAGGCAAATGTCTATTTCGGCGGCAGCGTCACCAGCCGCACCGTCATTTTCCCGGACGGCGCTAAGAAGACCCTGGGGGTCATGCTGCCCGGGGAATACGAATTCAACACCGCCGACAAGGAGATCATGGAGATACTCGCCGGTGAGCTGGAAGTACTGCTGCCCGGTGTGGCCCGCTGGAAAAAGGTGAAGGGCGGTGAATCCTTTGACGTGCCGGCCAATTCCTCCTTCAAGCTGAAGGTGACTGAGCTGGCGGACTACTGCTGCTCCTTTATCAAATAAAAGGGCAGTGGCGCCTGCCGGACGGCGATCGGGAAGAATGGGTATGCTCAAGGCCGGGTAGAGAGGTGAAAAGATGAAGACGGTTTCCTTTGGCAGGCAGCAGCGGCAGGTGACGGTGGTCGGGCTGGGCGGTGAAGGCGTGCTGCGCACCTACGGCAGGGAAAACGAGGCCCGGTCCGTCATCCGCCAGGCGGTCGATCAAGGCATAAGCTACTTCGACTCAGCCAGAGTCTACTCGGACAGTGAGGTCTATTACGGATCGGTCTGGAAAGAGGATCCTGCACTACGGGAATCGATCTTTCAGACCAGCAAATCAGCATCCCGCAGCAGGTCCGAGGCCCTGGCCGACCTGGAAAATACCCTGAAGAGGCTGCAGACCGGCTATCTTGATCTCTGGCAGATCCATGATGTGCGCACAGAGGATGATCTGCTGGCCATCTCCCGGCCCGGCGGGGCGCTGGAGGCCTTTGTCGAGGCGAAAAAAAGCGGACTCGTTCGCAACATCGGAGTCACCGGTCATCATGACCCGCATGTGCTGACCAAAGCGGTGCAGGAGTGGCCGGTGGATGCCGTGCTGCTGCCGGTCAACCCGGTGGAGGGACTGCTGGGCGGATTTCTGACCCTTACCCTGCCGGCGGCCCGCAAAAAGGGGATCGCCGTCATCGCCATGAAGATTCTGGGCGCCTCCCATTACATCCTGCCCAAATTCGGTATCACCCCGGAGATTCTCCTCCGCTACGCCCTCTCCTTTGATGTCACCGTGGCCATTGTCGGCTGTTCAACCCCGGCTGAGGTGCAGACTCTGGCGGCTGCCGGTGCCATGCCGCCCCTATCCGAGCAGGAGAGAGTCGAGGTGACGAAGATCTTTGCGCCCTATGCCGAAAAAATGGCCTTTTACCGTGGGGTCAAATAGCCTGCAACCAAAAGAGATCAGATGGGCGGGGCAATGGTGACGAGAATCCGCATGTCGGTGATGGCCCGGGCGCCGTGGGGCTCGCTGATGTCGGAGATGAGGATGTCGCCGGGTTTGGCCGGCATGGCCGCATTGTCCTGACCCAGAAATTCACCCGAGCCGGACAGCACCAGGATGGAGAGCTGGCCTTCGATCTTGTGGGCGTGGACCGGGAAGGTCTGGCCCGCCTTGATGTTGAAGTTGATGATTTTAAAGTAGGCGGAATCGTGCACCAGAAATTTTTTGATGCCTTTTTCCTCAAATATACCTGTCTGGTCTAATTCGATTTTTTTCATATTCTGCCTCCTGCCTGGTTTGGCGTGTTATGGAAAAATGGTACGCATCTGCCGCACGCAACTCCTTGATTTGCATTGGTGTCTGTGTCTATCATAGTTGATCGGCAGGAACATATCCTTGACTTGGGTCAAGCCGGCGCAAAAGAGATCATGAAGTACAGAGAGTGTCTTTTCTCTGGCCTGAACCCAGGCAGTGGCCAACCTTGACCTCTATTTGATTTCATCGGCTGCCCCTGAAAGCCTGGCAGACCCATGTGAAAGGCTTTCGTTATGAACACCCTGTCGTGTAATATGGCAACTGTGTTATAGTATCAAAACAATTTTTTATAAATTGTCTTATGTTGCCTGTATTGATTTTCTGCACTGATAACCCTCAACCTGAACTCAAAACCGACATGAACTGGATATCCGACCCCCAGGCCTGGATTGCCCTTGCCACGTTGACGGCACTGGAAATCGTCCTTGGCATAGACAATATTATTTTTCTCACCATTATTGCCGGCCGACTGCCGGAAGAACAGCGCCAAAAGGGCAGGACCCTGGGGCTTCTCATGGCCATGTTGACCCGCATCGGTCTGCTGCTGTCCCTGACCTGGGTCATGGGCCTGACCGAGCCGCTGTTTACGGTGCTGGCGAAAACCATATCCGGCCGGGATATCATTCTCCTGGGCGGCGGGCTCTTCCTGCTTGCCAAAAGCACCCATGAGATTCACAACAACCTGGAGGGGGTTGAAGAGAAAGAGCGCCAGAGCCGGGCCGCCGGCTTTGCCGGAGTACTTATCCAGATTGCCATTATCGACATCATCTTTTCCCTGGATTCGGTCATCACCGCCGTGGGCCTGGCCCAGCATCTGCCCATCATGATCCTGGCCATCGTCATCTCCGTGTTGGTGATGATGTTTGCCGCAGGGGCCATCGGCGACTATGTCGAAAATCATCCGACCATCAAGATGCTGGCCTTGAGTTTTCTCATCCTGGTGGGTTTCACCCTCATGGGTGAGGGCTTCGGCCTGCACATCCCCAAAGGCTATATCTATTTTGCCATGGCCTTTTCCGTCAGCGTAGAGATGCTGAATATCAAGATGCGGGCCAAGAGCGCCCAGCCGGTCAAACTGCACCACAAGTCATGAAAAATTTTATCCTGCTGCCGGCAATTTTTTTCCTGGCCGCCCTGCTGGCAGCAGGGCCGGGCCTGGCCGCAACATCCGGCCCAGCTGTTGCGGGCGGGAATGTTTCCCCGGTTGATGCAACACCGGATGCAAAACTGCTGCAGACCGCCTATGGGGGTGGGGAGTCCCTGCGCTATTCGGTGACCTGGATGGGAATCGAGGCCGGCGAGCTTTTGATGCAGGTGGTCAGGCAGGAGGGGGCGGACGATACATTTCTCATTGAGGTAAGGGTCAAGTCGGCCGGGCTGCTGGCGGTTCTCTATCCGGTGGAGGATAGCTTCACCACCACGGTCAGGGGTGGCTCCCGGCTGCCCCTGCGTCATGAGATGCTGCAGAAGGAGGGCCGCCGCCGGAATACCAAGATCACGGTATACGACCAGGAGCACGGCCGCATCACCTACACCAAAAACGATGATGCCCCGGAAGTCTTTATGGTGGACGGACCGGTGCACAACGAATTCAGCGCCTTTCTTTTTATGCGGGTCATGCCCTTTGCCATGGGCGAGCAAACGGTGGTTCCCGCCTTTGCCGACAAAAAACGCCACCGGGTGGCGCTGAGCCTGGAGGCCAGGGAGCCGCTGGAAACAATCCTGGGCCGGAGGGACACCCTTGAAGTCAAACCCCATCTGACCTTTAAGGGCCTGTACCAGAAGGTTGGCGACCCCCTTGTCTGGCTTACCGATGACCCTTCCCGTATCCCGGTGAAAATCAAGGCGAAAATCGTTATCGGCTCCCTCACGGCCAATCTCATTGCCTATGAGGGACCGTCCGGTAGTTTCAAGGCGGCAGGCAAGTAGCTCTCCACCGCCCGCTCCGCCCCGCATTGATAAAAAAATACCCAAGAGCCCCTGTTTTTTCTCCGACTTTCAGAGGGTAGGGATTATATTGTGCCTTTAGCTCGTAACTTACCATTGTCCTGAAAGGTGATCATTATGGGGAAAATAATCAAAGTTGATTTCCCGCAGAAAAATAAAAAAACAAAGAAAATCCTGCCTGATGTCTACCAACTGAAGATCTCCCTGCTGGGGACCGATCCTGTTGTCTGGCGGCGGCTGCAGGTGCCCGGCTCCTTTTCCCTTGCCAAGCTCCACACTGTTATCCAGCTTTCCATGGGATGGGATGATTGCCACATGCACCAGTTCATCATCGGCAAGGAGTTATACGGCCAGCCCTCCGCGGAAGAGGACTGGGAGGGGATAAAGGTGTTTGACGAACGCAAAACCAAGTTGGGCGATCTGAAGACCAAGATCAAGAAAAAATTCATCTATGAATATGATTTCGGCGATTCATGGCAGCATGAGATCAAGGTGGAAAAGGTGATTGCCGCCAAGGAGACCATTCTCAAGCATCCCATCCTGCTGGCCGGCGAGCGGGCCTGTCCGCCGGAGGATGTGGGCGGTATTCCGGGCTATGAGGAGTTTCTTGCCGCACTCAAAAATCCGGAAGACGCGGAGAATGCCGAAATCCTGGAATGGTACGGCGAGGAGTATAATCCGGACCATGTTGGCCTGGAGGAGATTAATATCCTGCTGAAAAAGCTGCGCTGATTTTTGGGGCAGTGATTACTAAGGCCGGGAGACAGATTTAATTTTTCCTCCAGACTGAGGGGACTGAATTTTTTTCGCGGTTTTGGCGAAAATCATTCTGTCCCCGGATTTAGCAAAGGAAAAATAAAATCAGTCACCTCCCAATGTGGGCATTTCTTTAACCGTATTTCAACCCCTGAGTTTTCTGATTGCCGCGGTGACCACGGTGAGCGTCCGGTCGATCTCGGCAACGGTGGTCATGCGGCCGACGCTGAAGCGCAGGGTGCCCATGCCCCACTCCCGGTCAATGCCCATGGCCTGCAGCACATGGGAGATCTCAACCAGGTCGGAGTGGCAGGCCGCCCCGGGCGAGGCCGCGATTTCCAGGCCGATTTCCTCCAGGATGCGGTTGGCTTCCAGGCCCCGGAAGCCCAGGCTCAGGGTATTGGGCAGCCTCTTCTCCGGGTGGCCGTTCAGGGCCACGCCATCGCCTAAAGCCTCCAGCAGTCCCTTATGCAGCCGGTCGCGCATATTCCGCATGTGGCTGATATGGTCGTCAAGATCCCGCTTCGCAATTTCACAGGCCTTACCGAGTCCGACAATCTCCAGCACATTTTCCGTGCCTGCCCGCCATCCCCGTTCCTGGCCCGCGCCGTGGCAGAATTTGGCCGGCAGCACTCCCTGGCGGATGTAAAGTGCGCCTACTCCCTTGGGGGCATAGAGCTTGTGGCCGGCAACGGACAGCAGATCAACCCCCAGGGCCCGCACATCCACCCCCACCTTGCCCACGGACTGGGCGGCATCTGTGTGCATGGTGATGCCGTGCCGGTTGGCAATGGCGCTGATCTCGGCAATGGGCTGCAGGGTGCCCACCTCGTTATTGCTGTGCATGATGGAAACCAAAATGGTTTCCGGCCGGATGGCCTTATCCACCTCCGCCGGATCAACCAGCCCGTCACGGTCCACCGGCAGCAAAGTGGTCTCCACCCCGTCTTCCTCCAGGGATCGGCAGACTTCGAGTACGGCCGGATGCTCGATATTGCTGGTGATGATGTGGTTGCCCCTGTCCCGTTTGGCCCGGGCAATGCCCTTGATGGCGTGGTTATTGGACTCGGTGCCGCCGCTGGTAAAGACGATCTCCTCAGGCTCGCAGTTCAGCAGGCCGGCCATATGCCGGCGGGCCTTCTCCACCGCCTGTTTCGGGGCGATGCCGTACCAGTGGGAACTGGACGGATTGCCGAATTCCTGCTCAAGAAAAGGCCGCATGGCCTCGATCACCTCAGGGGCATGGGGGGTGGTGCCGTTGTAATCCAGATAGATCGGCTGCGCCATTTTTTGCCTCCTCAACGAAATGTCGCTTTACAAAGCAACATCCCGAATGATATCATTTTCAGTAATGATTATTTGTTTTTTT
>Ga0180007_10005200_pt1 | contig 13329 bp, 9 predicted proteins | sample MM_PC_MetaG_FD_121122 | JGI IMG/M metagenome (GOLD analysis project Ga0180007, IMG submission 121122) | Groundwater microbial communities from the Aspo Hard Rock Laboratory (HRL) deep subsurface site, Sweden - MM_PC_MetaG | ecosystem: Environmental > Aquatic > Deep subsurface > Groundwater... | reverse complement strand
GCCTTCCCATTGTACCGGTCATGTGGAATGCAGATCGCAGCTGGCGGATCTCAAGCTGGGACCGGTCCATTATTCCCAAGCCCTTTTCAAAAATAATTTTTTTATATGGAGATCATCTTATCCACGTTCCAGCGGATGCATCCCATGAAGAATGCGAGGCCCTCCGCAAATCCCTGGATGAACAATTGCGGGCATTGATGTTTCAAACCGATCATTTTTTCCGGTGTCCCGGAATTAAAGATCCCCGAAGGATAGAAGTGCCGGTTCCGGCTCCGGACAAGGAAACCTGATCCTGTTTTCTTAAAAGGGATCAGCAACCATACTCAGCACGTACCGGTTTTCAATTGTGGTTGACCAGAAAGAAAGTTCCTGTTGCCGGCCATGGTAAAAAAGTTTGTTGTCAATGATTTCCACCTGGTGAAGACTTTCGTTGAATCCCATTTTTATGTATTTTAAAAACGCTTCCTTCAGGGTCCAGTTGCGGTATATCCCATGGGCAATCGGGGGCATATGGGAAATTTCTTTCTGGGTGAATGCGGTCTTCATAAAAAACGCTTCTGGTATTTTTCCGATTTTTTCAATGTCGATTCCCAGGTTGATACGGGAACCGGGGCAGATGGCTGCCGCCGTGAAATCTCCGCTGTGGGAAAGGGAAATGGGCAGATCCGGATACAAGTTGAGGAAGGGGGCGCCTTTTTTATGGTAGGAAATGCGAATGTCAAAAAGGGCGGTGTCCTTGCAGCAGAACTCCCGGACAAGGGTTTTCAGTGAAAATCTTCCGCAAAGCCATTCAATCTGTTTTTTCTGTGCTTTAAAGGAATTGACCATTTTCAGTTCATCGTCTGACAAAAAGGGGATCTGAAAATCCCCCGGGCCAAGGGGTATGGGGGCCCTTTTTTTGTAATCCGGGTCCAGGATCAGGCGCAAAATCAGGTTCACCATATGGGACATCTTCATATACCGCACCACTATCCCCGGTTGGGGGGATATGGTTATGTGGGGAAGTTTTTTTGATAACACCCGGTCCATGAAAATTTACATCCTCAGGATTTTTTGCTTGTGGGTTTTTTATTCTTCCGGGGCTCCGGGGCCAGTAGAAAATGGAGAATAAAACGGGGGTCCATATCTCCCGGGGCGACACTGCCGTATTCTTCCCCTATTTCTCTTATCAGGCCGGACAATACTTCCAGGAAAGCGTCGGTCAGGTCATCTTCATGGCAGTCAAGGAGCTCTGCCATGAAGAGCGAAAGATCATGGCCCTTCAGATCATCAATTTTCCCGGGAATATCCGAGGAGAAAAGGGCTGCAAAAAAAGGTTTGAAGACCGAAGGTTCAATGGGATTCAAACTGCATTGTCCCCCTTTATCCAGGCCCAGCCTGTTCCTGGCCCACAGGGTCAGAATCAGGCTTTTATAGGTTAAGACCCCGTGGGTAAAGGAGCGGACATCCAGGGGGAGCTTTGCCAGCATCTGGTCTATATGGATGATCCGGGTGAGGAGGGTGTCGGTTATCTTGATATCTGCAAGGCTTGTAAAATGGCGGTATAATTGCCCTTCCCGATAATTGTCAAAATACATGGGCCGCTCCAGAAACAGGCCGCCCATAACCCCGAGATAGTCTTCTGTCATAAAACCCAAGGGCAGGTTCTTTTCCTTCATAAAACTTGTTTTATACCAGGTTTTGGCCTTGGTCTTCAGCTGGATTCCGGCCCGTGAACCGGTTCTGAAAATATCTTCAAGAAAATAATGTTCAATAATATCCCGGGCCGCTTCAATGGTGGGCTCCTTCCTGATCATGACCTCAAGCCCCAGGCTCAGGTAGGCCGTGGCTTTTTGAATGATCTTTTGAATGGACTCAGGGTTTCTGATTTTAACCCTGTCTGCGGAAATGATTTTATTGCTCAGGGCCGCAAGTTCAGATTGAAGGAGGAGAATGAAATCCGGGTCCAGAAGATCCAGGGCCCGTATAAAAAGAGTATCCCCCTCAATGAACTGGGTAAACAGCTGGGGGGGCAGGGGCATATCCGGATCAAAGGCTTCGGGGGATCGGGCACTTGCCGGTCTTTTCCTGAGGGAGGCAACATCCGTGGGCTGGTAAATGCCGATGGCCTCATGGGCGGGCAAAAATCCTTTTTCCGCCAGGCGGACGTTCCTGAGGCGGAATTGCTCTTCTTCGGTCTCTGCACCCTGCACAGCACAGGTTTCCAAAAGCAGGCCGTGGTATACGGAAAGATCCATTTCAGCCAAGGTCCGCAGCATTCGTTCAATGAGTTCCGGTGCATCCTGGGTAAGGGTTTTGCCCAGGTCCTCTCCTGGGTCCGTGGGGTCAGCGGTTTCATTCGGGGCGTCGGGATCATCCGGGTCGATTTTGTGGGGGAACCTGAAATAAAATTTATCATCAAGGGTGATATAGTCATCAAAATCTTCGGGTATCCATTCATCGTGCTCCCGGATAAAGACGGTCATGTTTTCAAACAGATAAAATTCGAAATAATCGGGTTTTTCCTTGATGATCCAGCGAAGCAGGCGCTTGGGATCTGCCTGGAACAGCAGGTCAAATGCCTGGGTCATGGTTCGGATATCCAGGCGGTCATCGTTCCAGACCTCCACATCCAGAATATACTCCCATTGGGCAGAGGTGGCCATGGCCAGTACGGGCAAAAAGTCCTGACCGCCGATTTTGTGCATGAGAAAATAAAGGTCCTGGTCCGGAAAGGACTGGACCAGTGTTGCAGGCGAAGGTGCTTCAAATATAAGGTCCAGGGCTTTTTCCGATTGGCTGGTCAGTATTTCCTGTCTCTGGGCCTTCAGTTTTAGGGCCCGTTGTTCTAAATTGGCAAGTTTATAATCTTGGATCATGGTGTTTGCTCCCGGGTGTTGCAAATTGTGATATATGGATCCATGCCCGGATCATCTTTGAACAGGGTGAAAAAGGGCAGGGCATCTTTGAATTTTGCCTGGTTCATGAGGGCAACCCCCATGCACACGGACAGCTCCTTGTTGCCGGGAAACAGTGATAGTCCCTTTGTAAGAAGGGCGGCGGCCCGGTTGAATTTTTTTTGTTGCTGAAAAAGCATGGCCATTCCCAGAAAGGCCCGGGGGCAGGGGGAATAGGACAAGGCCCTTGTAAAAAGATGTTCCGCTATTTTTGCCGGGTCTTTAATCCGGGGGTTTTTTGCATATTCCCCGTGGGAAAAGGTCATGGCAAGTCTGGATAGAAAATCTGCATGAAAGGGATAGAGTTCTTTTTCCTCCACAAGGTCAATGTCATGGACAAAGTGTGCAATATTATCGAAAAAGGCTTCCCGAAGAGTATCCCCAAAGGATTTAACTCTGGAAAAATCCAGGGTGTCGTCCAGTTCAAACCAGGGAAGATCTTCTATCTTTTGGTCCCAGACCCCGTCTGTCACCTGTCCTTTTGCCAGGGCTCGACCGTACAGGTGGGTGCCCGGAAAAATCACCAGCAGGTAGAAGACCGTGGCCAGGGGTTTTAGGGCCAGCATCAGGTTACAGCTTTCCCGGATGGTTTTGTGGGTTTCCCCGGGAGAACCGTAAATAAAATAGGCCCGGGGCAGGATGCCGTGGGAGCGGGTCAAGGAAAAGGCCCGGATGCACTGTTCATCGGAAATGGGTTTGCCCAGGTTTTTTTTGATCTTCTTGGATCCGGATTCCACCCCAAAACTGATCTGAATGCATCCGGCCCGGCGCATCCAGGAAAGCAGTTCCCGGTCAATATAGTCCACCCGGGAAATGGCATTCCAGGTGATAGGGATATCTGCTGAAATAATAAGCCTGCACACCTCGATCACCCGTTCCCTGTCCATGGTAAAGGTGTCGTCGGAGATATAAAAATGGGTGATGCCTTTTTTAGCCAGGGCCAGGATTTCCGTGACAAACCAAAGGGGGGAATGGAAGCGTATTCCTGATTTGCCCCAGAATTTGGGGGAACCGCAGAAGGTGCATTTTCCGGGACATCCCCGGGACATGGACAGATGCTCAAAGGCAAAATAGGTGGACGGGTGAACCAACGAGTCCAGGTCCTGCACGACCTGGGCCGGTCCGGTTTCAATGATTTTCCCATCTTCCCAAAAGGCAATCCCCCTGATGTTCCTGACGGATGCCCCTTTTACAGACCCGGTTTCTGCCAGGACCTTTACCAGGGAAAGGAGGGTGGATTCTCCTTCTCCTTGCACCAGGATGTCAATTTCAGGGCAGGCCTTCAACAGATAGGATGCCATAAAAGTGGGGGCAGGGCCGCCAAACACGATGCAGGTCTGGGGCAATCGCTTTCTGGCAGCCCTGGCACAGGCAAGTGCGTTGATCCTGTTGGGGTTGGTCACGGAAAATCCGATGAGATCGGGTTTTTCCTTTTCAATCAATGCCCCAAAGATCTGGACTGGATCCTTGCCCGGGGCCAATGCAGCCAGATTGAGAATGCGGACGTCACATTCATTTTCCATGAGCAGGGCGGCCATGTAATACACCCCGATGGGGATAACGCCTGCGTCTCTCCCCATGATTCTTGGATCAAGGCAGGCAGGATTGACAAACACAATCTTCATCCGGGGTTACCAGGAGCCCACAATGAGGTCAGACAGCTTTCGTTTGGGTACGTGGTGTACCAGGTTTTCATCCCGATAGTATTTGATGTTTCCGTCCTGGCCCACCTCCTCGATCCGGGCGGTTTCAACGGGTTTGCCAAGGGCAATGACCAGCTTGACCTCCAGGTGATCCGGGATATTAAGAAAGCCTGAAAGCTTTTTAATATTAATCGCGGCGAACATGCAGCCGGCAAGCCCCTGGTCCCGGGCGCCCAGAAGGATTGTCTGGGCGGCAATTCCATGGTCGCACCAGAAGTTGGCGGCCAGGGTTTTGTCTCCTGTGATCACGATATAGGCCGTTGGGCGTTCCTCTTTTTTGGGGCCTTTCCAGTCCGTTAAATAGGCGGCCCACCCCAGACAGGAATAAATTTCCTGGTTTTTCTGCTCATGGGTGGAGAGCAGATATTTTAACGGTTGTTTATTGGCAGCAGAAGCACAGTGCCGGGCCAGGTCCACCAAGTCTTCCAGAATTTTGGTCTCAATTTTATGGCTGTTGTCGAACCGCCTGCACGAACGGTTTTTCATGACCAGTTCTTTAAAAGAGTTCATGGCTTATCCTTTACAGGGAACCCGGGTAAACCGGGGCATATTCATGTCCAGCCATTCCAGGATTTTATCCATTTCATCGGACACCTCTTTTAATGCGCGTCCCCGGTGGCTGACCTCTGATTTTTCTGCAATGGAAAGCTGGGCAAAGGTTTTGTTGAGCCCGGGGAAAAAGAACAGCGGGTCATATCCGAATCCGTTATCTCCGGCCGGTTCCCGGGTAAGAATGCCTTCACACCGGCCTTCATAGGTCAGAGCCGCCCCTGTGGGCACGGCAATGGAAATTACGCATTGAAAGGCGGCCTTCCGGTTTTCTTCGTTCTTTAATGCGTCCAATAGTTTTTGCACATTGTCGGCATCCGTGGCATTTTCTCCGGCATACCGGGCGGAATAAACCCCGGGTGCACCGTCAAGGGCCTGGACACAGAGGCCTGAATCATCCGCCATGGCAGGATATCCCAGAACCTTTGCCGTAAAGGAGGCTTTTTTGTAGGCGTTGTCGTCAAAGGTGAGGCCATCCTCTATCACTTCGGGGATGGGGCCGAAATCAGAAAGATTTTTGATCTGAATGGGAAAATCCTTGAGCATTTCCCTAATTTCTTTTGTCTTTCCTTTGTTGGTGGTAGCAAGAACAATTATCTGTTTCACTGGCGAGACTCCGTCTAAAATTGAAGGTTTTATTTACGGGCCAATATAAGTCCCAAGGCAGGCTTTGTAAAGGATGGAGAAAAAATCACTCCGGGGCAACCGTGTGTATGCAGGCTCCCTAGGGCCTTAAGAAATTGAGGCGGCTAAAATGTCCATGAAAGAATGGCGGTAATCGCCCCGATGTTTAATCCGGTATCCCCGTCTTCCCCTCCTTTAAACGGGTCGGAAAGGTGTTCTACTGAATACCCCAGACGTATTTCAGGGCCGTTGTCTGTTTCTTCACCAAAGAAAAAACGAAATCCCGTGCTGCAGGAAACAATTGAAAAAAAGTTGGCGCTCGACAGATCCGGCATGTCCGCTGAATCAAAAAGATAAGCAATACCCGTACCCAGTTTGAAATACAGGTATTTGCCATGGATATCCATGGCAAGTCTCAGCTCCAGGCTGCCGGTTTTGTTAAAATTCTGGGTTCGGATATAACCGGGGCCTGATAGGGTTTCCAGGGACAGCCAGGGGGTGATGTTTTTGCCCATAAGATAACTGATATTATACCATTCGTATTTGTCTCTGGGTTCAGGTCCGACATTTGTCCAGTCGCTGTGTCCATAAAATCCGGCAACCCCCTGGTAGTCAAAAAAGCCCCCAGCATTCGATGAACCAGGGGCCAGAAATACCAGTCCGACGATCAGGAGCACAAGAAGCCCTGGGGCATTCTTCTTATGGTTTTCAAGGTCGGAGTTTTCCGGCATCAAATGGTTTTCTGATTTTTTTCTTATCGGAGCAACTGCGTTGAGGTTTTTGTCCATGAAGTCACCTCTCCTTTGAAACCATAATGTAACACAATCCTGCTCAAATTGATCTTCAGATAATTTATTCTAAAAAAACAAAGATTAAAACACAAGGATTTTTAACGCAAGGATTTTTAACGCAAGACTCCAATCTTAACGGTTTCAGGGGGCAGAGGGGGCTTGAATTTGATTTTTTGGATATTGTATTTGACGTGTCCCCATGGTATGGGAAAATGATTGTCAGGCAAGGGGTGTCATAATCCCAGTTTTTCTTCCGGTGGTCCCCCCAAAGACAAACAAAGGAATTGAATATGTAACAATTTGCCAATGCCGGGATGGAGATGCTTTTCGGGCTTGCCACCACCATCCTCCCAATGTTCGAGATATTCGCCATTAGCCACCGGGTTAAAGAAGACTGACAAAAACAAGGAGGTAACAAATGGGGGCTGCTAAAAATGGGAGCATTCTGGTCCTGGGACTCTGGTGGATACTTTTGGGAACTGCATGGGCAGGCGGGGCCCAATTGGCAGAAATTTTGCTCCAGGCCGAAGCGCAAGGAGAGCCGATTCCCGTTTTAAGCACTTTTTATCCAGGAATGAATCTGGCAACTGCCTACGGAATTCAAAAGGCCTATGTTGAACAAAAAGGGGCCACAACAAAAATTGTTGGATTCAAAGCCGGTTTAACCTCAGATGCCGGCCAAAAAAAATTTGGGCTGACAGCCCCTGTGACCGGAGTGCTTTTTGCATCCGGACGCTTAACCAGTCCGGCAGTGATCGACAGCACCCGGTTTGGCCTTCCCATGATAGAAACGGAGATCGGATTTGTCATGGGGAAACGCCTGACCCGTCCTTTGACGAATGTAGCGGAACTGAAAAACTGTGTTACCCAATTGCTGCCGGTGATTGAATTGCCGGATCTGGGGTTTACCCGGATGAAAGATCTCAAAGGGGTGGACATCATTGCCGCTAATGTTTCGGCCCGAAATTTTATTGTCGGATCCGGGCATCCAAAGGTTTGGGCTGACCCGGATAAGGTGGGGGTGACCCTTTCACTGGATGGAGACATCATCCATCGGGGAAAGGGGACCGATGTGCTTGGCAACCAGTGGGATACCGCTTTCTGGCTTGCAAACCAGACCCTGGCCCAGGGATGGTCCCTTGAACCCGGGCAGGTGATGATCACCGGTGCCATGGGGCCAATGGTACCCGGAAAACCCGGGAGATATGTTGCAGATTACGGGGTTTTGGGACGCGTCCTCTTTGAAATCCGTTAGGCCTCGGCAGACCGAATTCCAAGGAAAGTTGGTTTTTTGATCACCTTTGTGTGTGTGTATATACCTGGGTGGCCATTAAAAACGCAAGAAGGAAAGCCTGCCCCATGTACCATGTAAAATTAAAAAAAATAGGGAAAGAACCATGCAAATTGTGACCAGCCACACCAATACCGATTTTGATGCCCTGGCGTCCATAGTTGCCTGTACCTGTTTATATCCCGGTGCTGTGGGCATTCTGCCTTCCCATGTCATGCCAAACGTAAAGGCGTTTTTGGCAATCCACCAGGATCTTTTGCGTATCCGGCCCCGGAAGGAGCTGGATCTGGAAAATGTAAGCGCCCTGATTGTGGTGGATGCCAATAGCTGGAATCGTCTGGACCGCATGGAGGTGCTTTCAGCGAAAACATCCCTGGATATTATTTGCTGGGACCATCACATGGAAGGGGTTACCATTAAAGGGACCAGAGAATACCGGGAAGAGGTGGGGGCCACCATCACCCTGCTGGTCGAGGAAATTGCGCGTCAGGATACGCCCATTACCCCCATGCAGGCCACCTTGTTTCTGCTGGGAATCTATGACGATACGGGGTGCCTCACCTTCTCGTCCGCAACCCACAGGGATGCCAGGATGACAGCCTTCTTGCTGGAAAACGGAGCGGATTTGAACATTGTGGCCGCCTATCTTGCCGACACCCTAGATGATTCCCATTCCCGGGTTTTCTCCCAGATGCTGGCAAATGCCAGAACGTTTGAAATGGAAGGTTTGAAGATCGGCATCTGCGCCCAGCCTGTGGAAAGCGGACTGACCATGCTGGCATCTCTGGTCAGCAAATACCGGGAATTCAAGGGCATGGATGCGGTTTTCGGCATTTTTCTTACGGATCAGAACAAGTCCATGGTCATTGGCAGGGCCAATCCCCGGAGCATTGATGTGGGGTCGGTTGTGAGGGCTTTGGGGGGAGGGGGGCACCCGGCAGCCGGCTCTGCCGTGGTAAAGGGGGTTGACCTGGAAACAATGGTGAACCGGGTTGTGCAGTTGATCCATGATGCCGGCCAGAAGGAAATTCTTGTCCGGGAGATTATGTCCGATCCCCCACGGTTTGTGGTGGATCCGTCCCTGACCATGGAAGAAGCCCGGAATATCATGGCCCAGGAGAAGCTGACGGCCTTACTGGTCTGTGACAAGGGGCGAATTCTGGGCAGCCTGTCGGGTGAAACGTTTGCCAAGGCTGAACGGTCCGGACGTCTGGACACATCGGTAAAGGGATTTATGAAACCCGGAATACGCGTTGCAGCCCCGGAAGATACTGCCCGCAAAGCCCTGGAACGTATGAACCGGTCCGATGACGGACTTTTGCCCGTGGTTGAACAAGGCCTGTTGACCGGGGTGCTGACCCGGGGGAATCTTATCCTTCATCTCTATGATATCCAAAGCTAGTATGGATTATAAAAGGGGGTATGGCGCTTTGATCAAAAAGAATCGCAATGACCGAAGGGGTCATGGCCCAGATTTTTATGGCAACAGGGGTTCCGGGTTTTAATCTGTGATGACAAGGGGGGTATCCTCCGGGCTAGGGACGAGTTCCGGGCGGGGATTCTCCATGGGGATCCTTCCCGGGAACCTCTCCGGGGCAAGTATTTCCGGACAATTCTTTTTGAACCGCCAGCCCTATTTTCTCGATGGTATAGGGTTTTTTGATATACTGCCCGGCTCCCAGGGCAAGGGTCTGTCTGACCTTGTGGTTCTGGGAAAAACCACTGACGATGATGGCCTTTTGATTGGGCCTGAATTCACGGATTCTGCGAAAGGTCTCCAGACCGTCAATACCGGGATCCATGATCATATCCAGCAATAAAAGATCAACTGTGTTTGATGCCAGATAGGAAACGGCTTCTTCCCCGCTGGCAACAGCCAGGGCCTTGTATCCGAGCCGTTCCAGGATCGTGCCGGCAATCGTCCGCTGTTCGGACACATCATCGACAATGAGGATGGTTTCCTTGTTTCCCATCAAATCGCCCATGCAAAGGGCATCCGGCCGGCCATCCGGCTTTTCGGTCGTTACGGGAAAGTAGAGATCAAACCGGGTGCCTTTACCCGGATGGGAGATAATGTCAATATAGGCGCCATGGTCCTGGACGGTTCCCCAGACAACGGCCATGCCAAGCCCGGTACCGCTTCGTCCCATCACTTTTTTGGTGAAAAAGGGTTCAAAGATCCGTTTCATATCTTCGGGATTAATCCCTGTCCCCTGGTCTTCAACCGTAAGAACAACATAGTCGCCGGCCGCCACCTGGTCATAGCCCTTTACCGGTCTGTCCAGGTGGCGGTTGACGGTGGCAATTTTGATGGTGCCTTTTTCAACCTGGGCTTCGGCGGCATTGGATACCAGGTTCATGATGGTCTTCTGGAGGTGAATCCCGGATCCTTTTAAAAAGGGAAAATCAGCTGCCAGATCTTGTGTTACCGATACCTGGGGATGAAAGGAGAGAATTTTTTCGTATTCAGGGGTTCTTAAAAATTCGGCGGTAATGGCATTGAGATCCACCACTTCCCGCGTCATCACCCCCCGTCTTGACAGGGTTAAAAGGTCCTGGACAATTTCCGAAGCCCGGAGTCCGGAAGCATGGATGATATTGAGTGCTTCGGCCATTGGGCTTTTGGGGGGCTGGTCCAGTAACAGCAGCTCCGGGTAGGTGACAACACCGGACAAAACATTGTTGAGATCATGGGCCACTCCGCCCGCCAGCATACCGATGGCTTCCATTTTCCGGGACCGGTTCAACCGTTCTTCCAGATCTTTTTCTTTCTTTGCCATGGCGATCTGTTCGGTAATATCCCTGAAAATACCGATGATTCTTTCCGGATTGTTGTTTTTGTCCCGCAGGAGCCGGGCATTAATAGAACAGATTCGCATCTGGCGGGTCTTATCCAAAAGATGGATTTCGTAGTTTTGGATATGCTCGTACCGGAACAATGTTTCCAAAAGGTCGTTTCTTTTGCCGGGGTCTTTGTAAACCGATTGAATCGGTTTCCCTTTGAGGCCTTTTTGCGAATAGGAAGAGATTTGCTCTATGGAGGGGCTGATTTCCAGGACAATGCCCTCCAGACTGGTTTCAAAATAGACATCCAGAATATTTTCAAAGATTTGGCGATATTTTTTTTCCGAGACGCTCAGTTCTTCCAGGGAATTGTGGAGACCGTTTAATATGGTGGTAACCGAAAGCGTGGCAAGGATGTTCAACAGCATGAAATTAAAACAGATGACCACCCATTTTTCCATTGGATTCTCGATGGCCAGATGCCACGCCTTGAAGTTTGCCTGGGACAAGATATTTGTGAGATTCAGCTGGATGAGACCTCCGATGAGGGCGATGGTTACGGCATTGAGCACCAGAGCCCTGTAAGCGGATTTTGGTCCCAAAAGCACCCCGGTCAGGATGGGAAAGAAGAAAAGCCAGGCCGGGCCGGCCCCGAAGGGACCCAGGGTCAGGATCAGTATCATTCCCAGAAGATAGGAGATGGTCGGGATGCTCACTGCCCGGAAGGTATAGGAGAGACCGGGGCTGAGGAACAGCACCAGAACCCATCCCAGCATCAGGGTGTCCGCAACCGCCACCACCCACAACCCCTCCTTTATGGAAAGGGCCACACTGGGTATCCAGGTGATAAATCCCAGCACCCCGCTGACAAACAGCAGGTTTAAAAGAACCTTTTCCTGCCAAAAACGGATACCGTCTTGGGGGGTAAGATTCTTTGGGGTTGTGAGGGTTGAAATAAGGGTTGTTATTTTATTCATAGTCTAGGCATCATGAACCAATTGAAACAGTTTTTCAATCATCTCCGGAAAATAGTTGAGGCTGTCAGGCAGGTTTTCCATATCAAAATTGCGGGCCTGGTGTTCAAGGGTTTTTCCGTATGTGTGGAGGGGGCCGTATTCGTATTGGGTTGCAAGCTCTTTCAGCTGACCGCCGAATGTTTTGATTTCGTCAATGATGATGGCTTCTTTTAAATTTATCCAGGTCGTTTGCCCAAGGTGTTCTAAAATCGTTAAAAGAAGTTTAAGTCTCTCTTTTTGCTTCCAGGTCAATTTGTCGGCTTTTATGGGGTCAACAGATTTTGGATCCAATAAAGGATGGCCCATGGAAGGTTTGCAGGATGGATCATCCGTTTTTCTGTCTCTGCTGATCTCAAGGGAGGATGATGTTTCAACATGCTGAAAAACAATGCAAAACAGGCTTCCCTGCTCTGTTTTCGACTGTACAAAAATTTTCCCGTCCATTAATTCCACCAGACGTTTGGAGATGGGGAGACCGAGTCCCGTACCTCCGTATTTACCCGGGTCCTGCCCTTTTTGCTGGGAGAATAGGCCGAATATTTCATCCCTTTGATCATCGGCAATGCCGATTCCGGTGTCTTCAATGACGAACGCCAGATTTTTTTTCCCCGGCAGGGTATCGCTGACAGGAAAATCAACCTGGAGTTTTACAAACCCTGTTTCGGTAAATTTAATGGCATTCCCCACGATATTCAATAGAATCTGCCTTAAACGGGCTTCATCCAGAATAAGGATATCGGGCAGGGAGGGGGAGATGTCGAGTATAAAATCAAGGTGTTTGTTTGCAAGCTTGTTTGCAAATATCTGCTGAATCTCAAACAAGAGGGTTCTGATATTAAAGGCTCCATAGTGAACCGCCACTTTGCCGGCCTCAATCTTTGAAAGATCAAGAAGATCATTCAGCAGGGTTAAAAGGGATTTGCCGCTGGAGCGAATGGCGGCGAGCAATTGTGTCTGGTGAACCTCTTTGATTTCACGTTCCAGGGTCTCTGAAAAACCCAGTATCAGATTCAGCGGGGTTCGGATTTCATGGCTGATATTTGCCAGAAAATTGCTTTTGGCCTGGTTTGCGCTTTCAGCTTTTTTCTTTGAAATTTCCAATTCCTTTGTCCGCTGCCGCACCTTTTGTTCAAGGGTCTCTTTGTGTTTTCTCAGCTCTTGTTCAACGGTTTTTTGCTGTTGAAACAATTCCGTGCGAATGCGATCGATCTGTCTTAGGGATTCATTTGTTTTTTTTTCTTGTGTGAGCTTTTCTGAAATGCGCCGGGTGGTATGCTTCAGAAAAAAAAATGCCGACCCGCCAAGAAGGATTGCATACAGGCAATAGGCGAAGACCGTCTTATAGGGCGGTCGCTGCACCCGAATCTTAATGGACCGTCCTGCCGTATTCCAGACACCATCGTTGTTTGAACCCAACAATTGCAGCTCATATTCCCCACCCGGGATATTGGTATATTTTCCATACCTGCGGGTTTTGGTATGATTCCACTCCCGGTCAAAGCCTTTTAGAAAATAGGCATACTGGTTTTGTTCGGGCTGGGTATAATTTAAGGCTACAAATTCAAATTCAAAGGAATTGTTTCTCCAATCCAGATTTACCTGTTCGATCAGTTCAGTGCAGCAGCCTGCGGACGG
>Ga0180007_10005199_pt1 | contig 13330 bp, 24 predicted proteins | sample MM_PC_MetaG_FD_121122 | JGI IMG/M metagenome (GOLD analysis project Ga0180007, IMG submission 121122) | Groundwater microbial communities from the Aspo Hard Rock Laboratory (HRL) deep subsurface site, Sweden - MM_PC_MetaG | ecosystem: Environmental > Aquatic > Deep subsurface > Groundwater... | reverse complement strand
CCTTTTTGAACATCAACCATCAGTGCTCCTGATGGACGAGGCCGATAAGATGCATAACGATGTTTACTCCGTACTATTGGGACTGATGGAGTCCGGGGAGATACTTGAAACAAAGTCCCATAAAACCCGCGGTATCGTCTTAGAAACAATGGTTATAGCAGCCTGCAACTCTTCAGAAAAGATGCCGAGGGAATTTCTATCACGTTTCGCCCTTCACCTGACATTCCCTACCTATACCAGGGATGAGTTTATTGATGTGTGCCGAGGTTTCCTTCAGAAGGCCGAAAACTGTGACCCGGATATCGCTAGTCTCATCGGCCAGTACGTCTTTGACTACAAGGTTGGTGACGTAAGGAAGGCTAGGGGTGTTTGGAATCTAATGAACGAGGCCACCGAAGAAGAGATTATGCGGGTTGTGCGAATGATGCTGAAATATAGCCCGGACTGTAACAAGAGACGGCGAAAGCCACCAAGTGAAACCGTTCCTTACATGCAAGGGGAATTCATAAGTAGTTAGATAATGTCTCTTATGTTGGAGGTGAAATGGTAGCGGTGTCGCGGGGTAGAGTAGTTGGTTACTCAACGGCCTCATAAGCCGGTCACGTGGGTTCGAATCCCACCCCCGCTACCAAGCATTCCTAAGAATACTAGAAGGTAAGAGCATGAAAGAAACCGGCATAATAATGAGCGGTGACCATCCCAGGAAGATATTGGATGGCATCAAGACCATGACCAGGCGGACCTACGGGCTCGAGAAGGTCAATGATAACCCTAGCAATTGGTTTCCTGGTGTTCTCAGACTAGATGGGAGATGGTCTTTCCTGAGTAAAGATCAACAAACGGAACTGGTTATCAAATGCCCCTACGGTGGCATAGGCGACCTGCTCTGGGTGAGGGAGACTTGGAAACCATCAGAAACAATATTCTTCAAAGGGAATGGTAAGCCCGCACTCGTATACTATAAAGCCGATGGTGAGGCTTTCACTGGTCAGAGACAGGACTTCAAATGGAAGTCCTCAATGTTTATGCCCCGCTGGGCTTCACGGATAACCCGTGAGATTACCGGACTCCGGGCGGAGAGGGTGCAGGAGATAACATGGAGAGATTGCAAAAGAGAGGGAGCAGTAACTGAAAAGATGCCTTTTAGTGTATTTGAGGAGCCTTGGAAAGATGCTTTTGAGAGATTATGGGACTCCCTCAATGCCAAGCGTGGTTATGGCTGGTACTTTAATCCCTGGGTGTGGCCAATATCATTTTAGCTAGTATTCCTAAGGAAAGATAGGAGAGAGATATGGGTAAGTTACTGAACACAAAGGAAACTATGGAAGCCTTAAATTTTTACGAATCTTTTAATCGGGAGAACATAGTTAAACATATGCTGGCGGGCTCTACTTGCTTTTGGGAATACACAGTACCAGAATGGATACAACCCCTTTCTGGAGATAGGGAATTGTGGGTGTTGAACGTTACCAAGGAGGGCAAGTGGGTATTCTGCTACATTGAGAAAGAGGATGTGTTTGACAGGATATTCGGGATGGACAAGACTACGGCCCTAGTTAAGATATACGACAGGTTACTTCCCCTTGAGCAACGGCAGGCAATAGAGGATAGGGAACGGGTGTATTTTAATGGCTAAGCAAGTATTCAACCTACGTTACACGCTGGAAAGGAGGTTGAACATGAACATAGACAAAGCCATCGAAATCTCAGAGAAAGAGCGCAAAGACCATCATTCCTTCTCCCCCGATATTATAGGCCAAGCTGCCGCACTAGGCATCGAAGCCCTGAAACGAGAGAAGGAGCACCGGGAGTTAGATATAGATACTCGCTTCGGGCTGCTGCCAGGTGAGACCATAGAATAAAAAAGAGGAGAAGAAATGAACGAGGAACTTGTGGAGCTACTAAGGCTAATTCATCACGAAGCGTCTAGAGCCTACTGGTCAAGCCACAATGACTGTGGCAGCGACTGGTCTGAGGCGTGCAAAGATTGCTACACTTTTGACCAATGTAAAGACGACAAAAGAATAGAGGAACTTTTAAAGGAGATGGAGAAGAAATGAACATAGCCAAAGCCATCGAAATCCAAACTCAACATCAAAAAGGCACTGACCCTATTTATCTACCAGACCTTCCTGATGCTGAAAAGCTAGGCATCGAAGCCCTGAAATTCGTCAAAACAGCAAGAGACCCAGATGGAGTGCCGCCTTATCCCCTACTACCCGGCGAGACCATAGAATAAAAAAGGAGGTAGACCATGCCTATAAAAGGAGTTAGCGACGTTAGACGGATGCCCCGGCTTGGCAAGATCCGCTTAGGAATCAAAGTCGAGCCAGAGGGAAAGAACCCCTATCCCCGGGCCACTGACTACTTTGTTGTACCCGAGGAGATAAAAGAATACGTGGGCAATATGCCCAAGAAGCTGAATATCATGTTCCCGACCGAGAAAGCAGATGAGTTTGCCCAGCAATGGTTAAGGTGCTACTCCTTCACCCAGGGGCTTATCTGCAAGGGAGATGGCAGCACCGCTATCAGGAAGATTGACGTGGAGACAGGAGATATCGCCCGCCACACTACCCAGGAATGGGTTTTCAAGCAGTGGGGCTGCGACCCGGATACCTGCGAGCAGAACCTGGAGAAGCAGTGCCGCCGGGTGATGAACCTTCTCTTTTTTATGCCTGAAGTGCCCGGATTTGGCGTCTGGCAGCTGGACACCACCTCTTTTTACTCCATTGTGAACATTAACTCCTGCGTTGACCTAATCAGGAGGATCTGCGGGCGGATATCCTTTGTCCCCCTTGATTTATCCCTGGAACCCCTAGAGGTAACTCCCCCAGGGATAAAGAAAAAGACGGTCCACATTCTAGCTATCAGGAGTGATGTTAAGCTAGCCGATATCCAAAAGCTGGGCAGGGTGCCGCCTGAGAGAATTATGCTGCCGGAGCTCGAGGAGGAGGAGGCACCAGCGGATCTCTACCCTGAGCAGAAACTCATTGAAGCTGAACCCGGGGCAGGCAAAGAAAGAGCACCCGCTGCACCAAAAGAGGAGAAAGCCCCCGATGATATCACCGAGGACGAGGTACCCGACATGAACGCTATCGTTAGATTCTGCTTTGGCTTCTGGCAGATGCAGCCGGTCGAGGTATGCGGGCAGCTCGGCTATAAGACAATGATAGACTTAAATGCTTCGGGGATATCTCCCTGGGAAGTCTGGTTAACAATAAAACAACTGAAGCAACCCCCTGAGCCAGAGCCCGAGGTTGAGGAACCACCTACCCTGGAGCAAGCCGCGCCAGAACCAGAAGAATTATGGCCAGAGGATATCCCTAGCACTGGGGAGGCCCCGCCGGTTGAGCCAGGCGGGCTCAATGAATCTCTAAAAGAGTTGAAGTGGTCCGAGGACACCACAAAGACCTTCCTTGTAAGTAAATATAAGGTTAGCCCAACCGGCACCTTGGCAGAGGTAATCTCACGCCTTACCCGAGAGCAGGCAGAGGAGTTCGTCAAAGTAATTCAGCAAAAACTAGAGCAGAAACAGAGGAAGTTATTCTAAAGGGTTTCTTAACAACTTCCTAAACCCCCGGAAGGGAATTGAAAAGAAAGGAATAGAATAGAAGGGAATAGAAGTGGTTACAATTTTTAGTTATAACTAATTGTAACCTTAGGTTACAACAGAGGGCTTTGAATGACAAAGGAACACTGGGATAAGGTCATTGAGAAAAAGATAGCGGATGCCAAAAAGCGAGGCAGTCGGAAGCGTGGTTGGGTTAAGCTCGATAAAGGATGGCTGACAAGCTCCATAAATTACCGGATGGAATTAGGTGAGGTAGCCGTTTTCTCAAAGCTAATTGTTATGGCTGATGAGTTTGGTCCTGTGGCCGGCCTGATTTCTGATAATGATTTTCGCCCTATGCCCCATGATTACTTAGCACATCAAGCATGTTGTCCCCTAGAGGTTTTTGAGCAGACCATTCAGAAAGGAATTGCTGATGATAGCGTATATGAAAACTCTCGTGGTATCTTCCTGACACACTTCGATGATTACCAGTTTACAGAATATGACCGGCAGAAGCCGTACCGGCAACGTAAGAAAGAAAAAGGCGAGGCGCCAAAACAGTTATTGGAGGAGTAGTATGCCAATACCTAGATTTAGAGATGCTGACGGTGATTATGAAATTATTCTTTCGTGTCGGCATTGCGGTTGGTGCATACCGAAAGACAGGATGACATTCAAATGGAAAGAGTGCCGGAATTGCGGCCAAAAGCTGGAAACCACCAGGGCTGATTATCGGGAAAATCCTTATAAGCCTATAGGCGATAGATTATGAAAATGCGAATTGAAGTTCCCCAGCTCCCCCCGGTTGAGTATTCCGGTAACTCGAGGGCGCATTGGGCTAAACAATATCAGGCGGGGAGAGTATATCAAGCAGCTGTGTTCTATTGCTGTGTAGATGCCAGGAACAGAGCCTTGATGGAAGGTACGAATTATCTCTTCATCAAGCCTAGGCTTAACCTAACTTTTATATTCCCGAGCGCCCGTCGGCGAGATGAAGATAATCTGCGTGCGCGATTCAAACCCGGTTTAGATGCCATTGTGGACGCCGGATTACTCTTAGATGACGATGTGGAACACGTGCAGCTTGGTAAGGTGGATATCCTTGTGGATCCGGGGCGGGCGCCGCTCACTATTATTGAATTAGAGTTGGAGGAGAATTGAATAAAACGAAAATAGATTTGAATTATAGTGCTATTCATAGTATAATTGAAGTATGTCAAGGCCAACAGGATTTAAGCACACTGAAGAAACTAAGCAGAAAATGCGAGAGCATCACGCTCGTTGGAATAAGGGACTTAATAAAGAGAGTAATGACTCAATCCGTAAACAAAGTAAATCACTCACTCATCATTGGAAGTATAATCCTCATCCCAACTCTGGCAGAGCAGGTCGTAAACTCTCCGAGGAAACTAAACTCAAGATGTCTTTGGTAAGACAGGGAAGTAAGAACGCTAATTGGAAAGGTGGTCTCACGCAACTTATCAAAGGTATTCGTAGGTCGCCAGAGTTTTATCAATGGCGGAAGGCTGTATTGGAGAGAGATAACTACACTTGTCAAGATTGTAATTCTACAGAGAATGCTAATGCCCATCATATTAAATCACTCATTGAATATCCTGAGCTCGTGTTTGATATAAATAATGGTTTAACTTTATGTGAGGATTGCCACAAAAGGCATACCTCTTGGCAGAGATTAAACGGAAGGAGGAAACTAAAATTCAAAAAACAAACATAGAATGGGTTAAGAATCCAGATGGCACCCCGGGCTATACTTGGAACCCTCTGACCGGCTGCCTAAACCATGTCAATGGTATGTGCAAAGGTGGTAACTTCCCCTGCTATGCCTACAGGCTGGCTCATGGGCGGTTGAAGGCAAGATATCTGGCTAATAACAATTATGTTACTTGGCGAAATACATCAGTGGATTTCTATGATGATAAAGAAAAAGGCAGCCAATTTTATAAAGCAGAAATAGATGCTCCCTTTGACCCCTTCTATCCCCGCTTCTGGGAATATAGGTTATATGAACCAGTGAATAAAATGCGAAGGTGGGGAAGGCAGACACAAGTATTACACCAGCAAAGTCCCAAAGGTATCTTCGTCTGCGATATGTCGGACTTGTTTGGCATAGGGATACCCGAAGAATGGACAAGGCGAGTGTTAGAGAGATTTCAATACGCACCCCAGCACCGCTTCTACCTACTCACAAAGCAGCCTCAGAACCTAATCAAGTTCAGCCCCTTCCCTGATAACTGCTGGGTGGGAGTAACGGCTACTAATGCTGAAATGCTGATGCGAGCCTGTTCAAATCTTGAGTATCCTGTTCAAGCGAAAGTTAAATATCTATCTGTAGAGCCTTTCCTTGATTGGAGTTATGAATGGACGCAATCGTACCTTATCAATTCGCTAAAGAGAGCTGGTATCAACTGGCTCATCATCGGTGGACAAACTCGACCAACAGTCAATCCTAAGATAGAGGCGGTCCAGGAGATAGTAGAGGCTGCTGATAAGGCTGGAATACCTGTGTTTTTGAAGAATAATTTGAGTGACCTTCTAGAAATCAGAAAGGAAGCGGATTGGAAAACGCATATTCCCTTTTACAGAGCAGGTCAATTAAGACAGGAGATTCCAGAGGAAAGGAGGTAAATAGAAGGTGAAAGTCATAGTCCATTTAACGATGGATGGCACAAAGGAAACTCGACTTGAAGGTGATGCAAAAATCTTTGATAGCCGACTGAAGCCATGGCTGGGCGATATCGGGTTTTGGCTATCAGACTGGCGCTATGCTGGGCACAGTGGTCAGAATCATAAAGGCAGGGTTTTTATTCCCTGGGGCTCGGCCTTGTATATCAAAGAAATAGGAAAGGACTAGAAGGAGGAGAGGTGAAAGGCGATGATAAACAATCCGTACCCTGAGACGATAACGGATGAAGCGTCAGGTATCGTCGTAACAGACCTGCGGCATCGAATCTGGGAAGAGGGCTATAAAGCCGGGAAGGAGGTTGGAGGAGAAAGGAGGATGAAAAATAATGAGAGAGCTATGCTAACAATACGTGAAGTGGCTCACCGCCTCAACATTCATCCTAATACGGTTAGGCGGTGGAGTAATCAGGGGCTACTCCAGGCATGCCGCATTTCCACCCGAGGCGATAGAAGATTCCGGCGGGAGGACATTTACCGGTTCTTGGGGAATGAGCAAACAATGACTACAGATAAGCTAGGCGAAATACTCAAGGAGCGGAGGAAGGTAAAGGGATGGACTCTGATGCAGCTCAGTAGCGAGTCAGGGGTATCAGCATCGCATATTGGGCGCACTGAGAGGGGGAAACACTACCCTTCAGCTCACGTTTTGACAAAGCTAGCTAAACCGTTAGGCTTTGCTGAGACTGAGCTACTAAAACTAGCCGGCTTTCAATCGCGGGATGACGCAGGAAAGGAAGCAAGAGCATGAGCCAGAAATACGGACATTCGTTGCGAACCCAGGTAATCAAAAGCCCAATTGTTACGCTCCAAAAAAGCTCTTTGCTATGAAGGCAGCCACGCCGGTAGCCACACAAGAAGCAAAGAACCATAATGGCCTCGTCAGTTTATGTGTTAGGTGGTTAGTTAGCATCCCAAAACAGGCCAATAATAGAGTATTCGTATCAGCATCTTTCCATCCCTTCTCACCTGATGCGATTTCATCTTGGGCTTCTTTACACATCCGTCCGAAGAAGTCGTTGCCAGTCATTTCTCTAATCCCTGATTGGTTATAATCCTTAATAACAAGTTGATAATAGCTAGTATTGCCCCCTCAACAGCAATTATTTCCTTTGCCAATTCAGGCCAGCCTACAACTTGAACTACCATTGCAATGAGAGCTATAACGTTTACCCACAACACTTTCGAATGATACCACTTTTTCATTTTTGTTTCTCCTAAAGTAATACTGCCATTGGTTTATATCCATTCTCGCCCACTTCAAAATAAGGGCTGCCGGAAAAGGCCTCATTAGGTTCGAATAGTAAGAACCTATCCCCGGTCCAGCAGCTGTTAAATCCATGTGCTCCGAGAGGCATCATCCCATAAGTATAGCGCAATGTATTCAAACCATATCTTTCAGCGCACACACCTTGAGCCCTCAAAGCATAGTCCTCGCAGTCGAACCGGTCTGTTTTGTAGAGACTAGACTTGAAAACTAAGTCACCAAGAATCTTCACCCAACCCTCTTCATCAGTATGATAATACCAACTATCTGAGCGAGGGAAAGGCATCTTAACGCCCAGCGCCTCATATTTTTTAGCCAGCTCAGCTCCAGAGATTTTATACTCCTTGAAGCTCGGCAGGTGTACTATGGGCTGCTGAACTTTAATCTTTGACATTGTTTCTTTCTTCCAATTTTTTGATTCTATCCTCCAACCGTCTTATGTACGCTTTAGCAGCAGCATCTACCATATGCCAACGTTTATCTGTTATCAATTCTAAATTTTCTCGCTGATTGTCATCCCTAATGCCATTCTTGTGATGAACTAATTCCCAAGGTAATAACCTTCTTCCTAATTCTTTTGCCATAACTAAGCGGTGTTCAGCGACATAGCCTTCGTGGTTTGCCATTGGGTAAAAGAAGCTATCTGGGCGAAGAAGAATACCCATATAACCATCCCCCATCTTTTTCTTTCCCCCTTTCCAACGAGGATGGTTAGAACCCCTGCGCCTTATACCTACATCCTTAATAGCACAAGAATGGCACCTTCTGCTTACTGGCTGACCCTTCTTTATTTCTACCCATCTTTCCTTTCCACAAGTTTCACACGCTTGCCATATATATTTACCCTTGCTACGTTTGTAACCTGTATCCTCGCCTCGTCTAATTTCATTTCTTCGAGGTTGAATGTTACTCTTACTCATACCTGCAGTATAGCATACTATAGGTATTTATAACAAGGTTGAACTTTGATTTTACTCATACTCCGAAAAATCTCCTTTCGGCTTCAAAGTGCTTGTTTATTGTAGTTGGGTCTAGGGCATATCCGTGGATTCTGGGCAGGACCATAAGACCAGCAAATGGGTAATTTCCGTTCCCCATTCTCCCTAGATACATATTTTGGCCAGGAAACAAAGTGATATTTCCAGTCTGTGCATCCGACCATACTTCAATTCTATTGCGGTAAATTCTCATATTTGTATTGTCATAGGTGGCTACCACGTGCTGCCATTCGCTTGTAGTAACTCCAGAGCCAACATTAACTGCGTTAAATATTCCTTGGAGATATAAGCAAAACGTTCCACCGGCTCCCAAGGCAAACCAATAAATCATATTGATCATCCAAAACCCAAAAAGTGTATCGTAATCTGGTAGGATAGGGTATACCCAAGTTTCAAGTGTGAGAGCAGTAGCAGGCTGTAAGCTAGGGTCGTTACTACAGTCTACTCTTGAAGTAGTTCCATCAAAGCTCATCACCCAAAGGCCGCTAGGCAACTGTACCCAGGTGACATCAGTAAAAACTCCATCATTCCCAAACCGACTTACATCTGGCAGGCTTAAAGGTGGAGCCACAGCGTCAAGGCTGCGAAACCGTTGGGTCTCTAATACCAACCCCTTAGCTTTCATACCCCGAACCACCTCCGTTCTGCTTGAAAATGTGCCCAAATATCGGCGGCGGATAGGGCGTAGTTGTAAACCTTTACAAATGCAAGATAACCTAGCAGGAACCAAATGGCTCCTCCCCAGATACTCCCTAAATCAAGAGAAACGGAACTAGCATCTAAATTCCCAGCTTGAGCTTGACTGTTCCTGAATGTGCCATCTTGATAGATAATCATATTTGTACCATCATAAACACCAACACAGTGAGCCCACCTCCCAACAGTTAAAAGGGAAAGTGCCGCAGTCATACTTCGTTGAATACCACCTATGAAAGCATCAAACAGGATTCGCCTACTCGCATCAACTGCAAGTCTATATCCCTCACCAGCTTGAGTGCTGTCCATGAACCCTTGAAGGGCAGACTGCGATATATTTGCCCACATTTCTAAGGTGAGCTTATCACCAGTCGGCCTTAGGCTGACATCAGTCCCACAATTAACACGGCTGGTAGCGCCATCAAAGCTCATAACCCAGAGCCCGCTCAGTAGTTGAACCCAAGCAGTAGCACCAATAAACACCCCATCGTTCCCAAACCTTGAAGTATCCTCCAGCGATAGGGGAGGCATTACGGAGGTTCGGTAGCGACGACTATCTAATACTAAGCCTCTCGTTTTCATCACACCCACCTCCTCAAAGCTTCGTGCATTTGGAGATGCTGACCAGCAGAAAGAGCATAACTAAAGATACGAAGGAACGCTATCTTACCATTCAAGGGAGTAGCTATCAGGTTATCGTGAATACCTATTTTAGCTGTCCTGGCACAGGTTAAAGGGTCAATATGAACGCCAGCTGCGGACACACCAGCAACACCATTGTTATAGGTAATGATTGTTGCTCCACTTCGGCTAAAACCAAGAGTATACCAGTTACCTACGATTATATTACCAACGGTGCTCAGAGTTTCTTGGAAGGCAGCAAGCTGAGCGGTAATTACACTGAAACTACCTCCTGCTTGTACATAGCAGTACCAACCGTCAGCGTTAGCTAGTCCTCTAAAAAATAGCCTACTATGAGCTACTACGCTATCCATATTTATTCTGGCAATAAGAGAGAAGTCCTCAGAGGTAAAGTTTAGCTGAGTATGAGCAGATGGTATCTCTACATAACTTGGAATACCAGGGTCATAATCCAAAACCCAAAGCCCGCTAGGAAGCCTTACCCAAACTGCCCCTGTTATCGCTCCATCACTGTGATATCTAGACATATCATACAGAGTAGCTGCCCCAGGCTCAACCATTGGCATCTCTGTTTCTAGGACTATTCCAGTCGTTTTAGACACCGAAAAATCTCCTTGTGGCTGTGAACCTTGCACGCACCTGAGCTGGGTTGAGGGCGTAGTTGTAGATGCGAGGGGTAGCTATTTGCCCTTCATATAGCCAGCTATTAGCTCCGCCAATTTGCATACAACCTATCCGAACAGGTTCGGTTGTTACGAATATATCACCATGGGCAGTGTCAGTCGTTCTAACTAGACCACCATTAACATAAAGACGCATTTGCGAAGTACCATCGGTAACAAATCTATAGGTTGCAATAATATGAAGCCAATCGGTTAAGCTAGTATAAGTTATAATAGTTTGTAGAGTAGTTAAGTCAGCTGCCCCCGATAAACCATTTTTGCTCATTACGAAAGTTAATGTATCATCAAGATTATAAAAATAGACATTCCATATACGCTGGTTACCGCCACTATCATATTTGCTAAGTATACTTTGGTCTCTTGCTAATTCGCCTCTTCTCACCCAAGCTTCTGCGGTTAAAGTGTTCTCCATATTAAAGCTGGGGTCACTACCGCAATCCACAAGGGAAGTTGTCCCGTTAAAGCTCATCACCCAAAGACCACTGGGTAACTGAGTCCAAGTAACGTTAGACATCGCCCCATCGTTGTGGAACCTTGAATCGTCATGTAGCGTAACTATAGAAGGAGTGGCTCCCCCACGCTGGCGAGCCACATCTAAAACTATGCCCGAGGTTTTTCCACTGCCTACCATTTACTCTCCTATTATGGTTTCCCTGGTTCTGCTGTTGGTGTTGGCTCAGGAATATCGGCTATAAGTGCCTCGTATTGAGCTCGTAGCGCGTCCATTTGGGCTCCCATTGCTTCGTACTGAGCTTCTAGTGCCTCCCTATCGGCCTTCAGCTTTAACCATCTTGCCTTCATCCCCGATACTACCTGTCCGTGAACTATTTGCTTCGTTACTTCACTTACTGCCATTTAATTCTCCTTTTACTCCTAATCATAAACATGGTAAAACACCCTTATATCCGCAGTAATATCGGCCACGCTTCCCATGAGCTTGGCCCTCAGCCTGCTCCCTTTTGGCAGTATTGGGGTTATTACTGGCACTGATATGGAGGCTACGAATACATTAGTTCTGGTAAAGGCTACGCGAGCACACTCGATGTCTGTTGCACCATAGTAAAGCACTAACTCATAATGAGCATTAGCGCTTGGGTCGCTAATTACTGCCCAGTGTGTATCAAAGCGGTCTGGTACAGCATCGGCAGCAATAATATCGTTGCTAAATACACCAAGAGTCCACTGGGCACCGGCTGTTACTGTGACTGGAGCGGCACCTGATGGAGCCACTTGTTGTATAGAGTGGATATGGTGCTCAAGTTCCTCCAGTAACGCTGTCATTATGTGCCCCTTACACCATCAATGCGAGAGTAACTTAATGTATTCCAGCCACCGCCAATAGCTGCTTGCTGGGCAGTAATTCTGATACCTTGACGATAATACCCGGGTGTTGGCTGAATATCGGTATTAGCATTTCTAGGATGGTAAGTAACTACGGGTACGGGCAAAGCAGCAGCTAGAAACACCTCGGTCGAGATCAGTCGTAAGTTCGCAGCTCCTACACCATCAACGAGCTCATAGAATCTGATAGAGGTGTTCTCACCGCCACCGAAGAACAATCCTGTCCAGTCTATCTTGAGTCCAGCGAAATAGAAGGGATGATCACCTGGCATATCGGCAGCCGCGGGGTACTCATAAAGAGTTTGCTCGGCTCCAGTCATTAGCAAAGTGAGAGCATCTCCCCCAGCTAAGTCAAGCACGGCATCCAGCTCGTCATCGAGGCTCTCAAGGGTTTCAGCGCCACCCTGAAGCCTATCTATCTGGTAAGGGACGGTGTAGTTGGTTACTACACACCCGGCGGCACTAAGGTCGGTAACATTGGCAATACCATAGATATTGATTGTTCCACCAGTACAGTCGGCGTTAATCTGAATCTCGGCGCCATGGGCGTAGATATCCAGCGTGCCACCAGTCATTTCGTCAACCTCGAGATAACCGCTGATTCCCCTTACAAATGTTGCCCCAGCAACTTGAGTGCTTAAAATCAGCCCACCGCTAAACTCCTTAAAACTAACCCTGTCTGGGGAGCCAATGATGACTGTTGCTGCTCCGTGAACCGAAGTGCAGTGGTCGAAGTCGGCAAAGTCGGTATTCCCGGTGGCCAGCGTAAGGCCACCGAATATGGCACAGTTCTCGGCCAGGCCTCGGAAGCCAGTCATAGGAATTGGTATCGTGCTAAAGAACAGACACTCTTTATAAGTAGCCAGGCCAGCCCCGCCCTGAACACCGGTAATGATTAGACCCTCAAAGTGAGAATCGTCAACATCTTGGCCGCCCAGGTTAACAATATCGCCAGCACTCTCATGGTAATGACCAATGAAGTCTATGTTGTTCATAGCAGCAGTAAGGATTAGTGCTCCTGAAACCTCGATCTTCTTGAGGGCGAGGGCTGCCAGGAGGGTGACAACATCGGCTATGACATCGCTGGGCATGCCCGCGGTGCCAATGGGGTAGGTTGTTCCAGCGATACCTAAGACAGAATCAAAGTAAACCCTGTCGCCGTAGTCAATTCTTTTTAGTTGTCCTTCTGGATCTATACTCATTATTAAACTCCAAACCAGTGCCGTTCACGTTCAAATAGATTAAGCCAGTCGGCATCTGATAGCTCCCATGGCCAAGCTCTCGGTCGCCACGTGTTGCCTCCGAAGAAACTAATGGCCTCTAAATCCTGGACACCAATCAGTAGCTTGTTACCAGCTCCGCAGGCGACGGGGTCTATCATCCCACCTGCCCCCATGTTAGTAGTAACCGGCTGGCCATTTCTGTAGGCTTGTGCTGAAAGCCCAACACT
>Ga0180007_10005198_pt1 | contig 13334 bp, 16 predicted proteins | sample MM_PC_MetaG_FD_121122 | JGI IMG/M metagenome (GOLD analysis project Ga0180007, IMG submission 121122) | Groundwater microbial communities from the Aspo Hard Rock Laboratory (HRL) deep subsurface site, Sweden - MM_PC_MetaG | ecosystem: Environmental > Aquatic > Deep subsurface > Groundwater... | reverse complement strand
GAGCAGTACCGCGCCTTGCGTTTCGGACGTGAGAGCTACGAAGGCAGCGGCGGGTATGCCCCGTGGCTGGATGACGTGGTAGTCAATGACCGCCAGCCGGATGACCAGCAGAGCGGTACGCTGGCGCCTGGTGACAGCCGCAGGACGTACCTGTTCAGGCATCCGCGTGAAAAGAAGAAATTCGAGCGCCGGGTCATGATGGCGTACCTCACGAATATCATCAAGCGGGCCGTGCGGATGATCCTGGGCTTCCTGACCAAAAAGCAGCCGATCTACGATGAGTACCCGGCGCCGGTCAAGGACTGGATGAGCACGGTCAACAGCTCGGGCGATACGTGGGAGCAATACAAGCGTCAGAGCATCCTGCCGCCCCTGGCCTATTACGGCTTTATTCCCGTGATCTTCTTCCGGCTCAAAACGGACGCGAAGACGGCCTATCAGCAGATCGTGGCCGGTGGCGATCTGCAGTGCGACGTGATCAACCCCGAGAATATCGTCGACTGGAAGCTTGCTCCCAACGGGGAATACGTCTGGCTCAAAACCAAGGTCGAGGTGGACCTCACGGGCCCCGAGGACACAAAACAGCGCCTGGCCTACCGCTACACCTGGTACGCCCAAGATGGGTGGTTTGCAGTCAATGACGATGATGGCAAACAGGCTGAGCTTCCGGTGCTACCCGGCGACTCGGGAGAGTGGCCAACGGGCATCATGCCGATCATCACCTGGCGCATTCGGGGCGGGTCGCTGATCGAGGATGCAGCCCCTGCTCAGCGCGAGCTGTACAACATCTCCAGCCTGATCCAGGAGCAAGAGCGGGAGACTACGTTCTCCATGCTGGCGGCTCCCGGCAACGGCCCTGATCAAAGCGGCGGGGTTGTGATCGGTGCGGTGGATAACGTGTTCTGGTATCCCGAGGAAGCGAGGCACCGCCCCGATTGGATGGCACCGCCCCCGCAGGTCCTGATCCACCTCATGGCCAAGCGGGCTGTGTTGATCGAGGAAATCCTGGAGTCCATGGGCCTGGATTTTGCTGACGGCGGCGGGACGACCGGGGTCGCGTTCCAGTTCAAAATGTCCAAGATTGTGAGGATGCTCCAGGACCTCGCGAACAGCCTCTCGGTTGCCGAGTCGCGCAGCCTGGGGATTGTGGCGGTGGAGCACGGGGAGGAGCTGGACGATGAGGTCCGGTGTGTTTGGCCGTCCGAATTCGACGCCAAGGACCAAGAAAAAGAACTCGACGCATTAGAGCGGGTGATCGACCGCGTGATGTCAGACACAGCCAAGGCCGAGGCGCAATACCGCATGGCCACCACGGCGATGAATAACCTAGACGAGGGCATGCGCACCGATATCCGAGACGAGATCGACGAAGGGATCGAAGAGGCGAAGCTGGATCTGGAAAACACGACGTTGCCGCCGCCGGGGACCGTGCCGCCGATGCCCGGAGCACCTCCACCGGGAGCACCTCCCGACGTTGACAGCGATGACCCCCTGAAGGCTGACGGCGGGGCGCGGTAGTGACCATCCCCGCCCCCAAGTCACCGCTCCCCTACGGCATCGGAGAGATGCACGCGCAACGTGTCCGTGCCGTGGGGGATGCGGTGGGCGAGCTCGGCCGGCAACTCGAGGAAGAAACCGCCGCGGCCATCGAGCGAATCGAAGCCGCCGGCTACAACGAGCAGGTGATGGCCAAGGAAATCCGCAAGCTCATGAGGGACAACTACGCTCGCGTGGGCGAGGCGATGGGCATCACGGCCAAGCTGGCGCGAGACCTCGCAAGGCAGTACAGCAAACGAGCCAAGCGCCACCCCAAGCCGTCCCGTGTACCCAAGGTGTGGAAGGGCGACGCTATCGCCGCGCAGATACCTCCCGAGACCGTCACCAGGGTGATCTCAAAGGATTTGCACGTCCGGGCTGCCAAGGCAGCTCAAGAGGTGGTCTCCCAGGGCATGACCGCGGTGCGAGAGGCTAAGAGCCTGACTGAGGCGGCAACCAAACTGATCCACCAGGTCGAGGGGCGGATTGTCGGCGCCCGCACGACCAAGACGCGACTTGGACAAGGCCTCAAGCAAACGCGGCTCATGGCGGACCTAGAGCGGGCGGGAAACGCCTTGAACGCCAGGGGTGGACCCAGGGCCCTGGAGGATTGGCAGGCCGTGAGGAAGCGTCTCAGGGCGTACATGCGGCGGCTTGACGAATCGGGCCGGATCAAGTTTTCGTTTCTCGATCTCCTCCAGCGCACGTCGGACACCAGTGCCAAGGGCATCAACCGGGCCCTCGAACAGCATGCCGCGTTTCGGCAGAAGTATGTCGCAGAGCGGATCGTTCGTACCGAGGAGGCGACCGAGTTCAAGCGGGCTCAGTTTGCCGAGGATGACAAAGACCCAAGGATCATCGGGTACTACTGGCGCATGATGAGGGCGGCACGGCGGGGCTACGTCAAGCGTACCAAGGTGCCCAAGTCCGGCAAGTCAAAGCGGTGCGTGTGCGAGCTACTGGACGGAACGCGGGTGAGCAAGGAGCGGGCGCGCGAGAAGCCGATGGGACATCCACATTGCATGTGCGTCTTTGAGCCTATATTTGAGCGGGTGAGATTCAGGGGATAAATAGACAACAGCAAAACCAGGGGAACACCTCGATCTGATTCTTTGCGCCGAATGAGTTTTTGACGTCAATGCCCCTTAGAATCTCGTTGCACATGAGACCGTGACCCGATCCGTCGTCCTTTGAATGCGAGCACCCAGAGCACTGCCTTGGAAGAGGGTCGGTCCTGTTGGGCGGCTCATCCGGTGGGCGGAGCAGGTGCATGGCGTCAGTGAGTTGATCGATCGCCTTGCCTATCAGCATGGTTGGAGCGCTCATTTCTTCGCCACCTCCATTTCGATCTTCTTCGCCCGCTCCGCCACCTTGCGCAGCCGCTCCGCCACCTTGCGCCGCCGTGCCGCCAGCTTCGCCGCGTTCCGGGTCGCCTTGCGCCAGAGAGGCGTCTGGATGACAGCCCGATCTTCCTTGGCGCACTGCGCAAGGATCATGACTGCGACCTGCAGCGCGTCCTTGGGTTCGAGGTCGGCCATGCGGCGGATCTCAGCGAGGCGCTTGCGCGGGTAGCGGGTGTGCGAGTCCGCAGCCACTGAGATTTCCAACAGTCGGGCCTGGGGGGACTTGTAGGGTCGGGTCATGGCAAAAGCTCCTTTAATTTTGCTTCTGGTGGGTGACCCCAAAGCGCCTGCGCAATCCTCTCCAGCGCGCGGACTTGGCGGCAGAGCAAAACAGGCTTGAACAGATCGCACGCTTTGCAGTAAGCCTCTGTGCCCAGTGGTCCGGGGTGCTCAAACTCAGGGTGCGAGCGGTTCAAACATTCGTTGAAATCCGGGCCGTAGAATCGGCACCCCTCGCACGTCTCTTTACTGTAGTCGATCATCCCATCTCCTCCCGTATCCGCTGGGCGATCTCCAAGTAGTCGTCAAGCGCATCCTTGTCGCCCCGCTCAATGCGCGCGAGCAACTCAGGGATCGAGCACATGTTGCGATCCTTGCCAGCTGCTTCACTGAGGGCGTCCTTTGTTTCAAGCCTCACCCTGATGTGTGTAGTCTGCATACCAACCCTGTTTCTGGTTAACCAAACGGTAACGCACTTTCCCGAATTGTCAAGGTACCATTGCACCATGATCACTCCGATCAATCCGTGCCGCGGGACGCCGTTAATCCCGCCGGTCCACCACAGCCAGAAATGTGAGGTTTGAGAAATGCCGATCACCGATGAAGAGGCGGTCATCTTGATGCAGTTGCTCGAAAAGGCAGAAGGCCGGCTCCCCGAAGGGTCGGGCTACGTCCATCAATCCACGATTGGGACGCGGCTGGCGAAGCAGAAGGAAGGCCTGACGACGGCCCATGAGGCCACAAAGGCTGAATTGGCAGCGGAGAAGGCAGCCCGCGCTGAGATGGCGGCCGAGATCAAGAAGTACAACGACAAGAACAAGACGGCCGACCAGCTCGCGGTTGACCAGCTCGCGGCAAAAGACGTGACGATCGCCACCCTTCAGAAGGTGGCAGAGGAACGACAGCAACTCGCAGAAGCCAACCTCGGCCACGCGCGGGAGGTGTGGCTGCAGAACCGCCTGACCCAGGTGATCAGTGAGTCAGGCATTGCTCCAGCGAGACTACAGACCGCACTTCGAGAGATCGGCGCAGAGCAGCCCCTCGAGGTATCCGGTGATCGCCTCGGCAATTTCAAGATCGAGATGACGGCCGACGGCCTACCCGTCGCGGATCCCGCCAAGTCACTGACGGCCTGGTGGAAAGAACAAAAACACCTTCACGGCGCGAGGGCAGGCGGGATGCCAGCCCCAGGCGCCGGATTACCGCCCGCCGATCCCCCACCCGGGGATCCGACCGTGGGCATGACCGACGCGCAGCGGTTCAGGTACAACCTGAGCCACCCGACACGCCGGTAGGAGACCAGTATCATGGCAGACGTCCCCCAAACTATGGCAGAGTGGGCCGCTCACGGCTCAATTTCCGCCCTGGATCGCCAGGTCATCAACACCCTGATCGAGGATAGGGATTTGCTCGGCCGCGCGACCATCCTGCCTTGGCCGGGTGTGGAGGAGTACTCCTGGCTGCTCAACAAGACCTCGCCCGACTTCACCTTCGAGGCGGAGACGGCGGCGCACTACGCGAGCCAGCCCAAACGGCGCAAAATGAGCTGCAGGCTGAGCTACGGGCACGGGGACATCCAGATCCCGATCCATTCATCCAGCACGCTCGACGCGGCCATGGATATGGAGATGGAGGACGGGCTTGAGCTGCTCCGGGCTGCCGGGATCAAGATCTCGGACAAGCTGTGGAACGGCGATTACATCACCGAGGCAAGCGTCACGATCTACGGTACCGGTCTGACCGCTACCCCCTACGTCGATGCCATCGTCACCCTGAGCGCCAATACCCCGAGTGGTATGGCCGGGCTCAAGTACACCCACGTCGGGACGTTCCTGCAGTACAAATCGCCGGGCTCCACCACTTGGGGAGCTCAGGTCGCCTGTGCGGCCGACGGCAACTACACGCTGCTTGATGGCGACGACACCACGCAGTCCGTGATCCTGACCGTGGATGTGACCGACCTGGCGGCCGACTGCACCATGGCCGGGGCGTTCTTGATCCAGAACCCCGAGAACATGGCCGGGCTCCATGCGCTGGCCCAGATCGACAGCGGTCAGATCCTGACCGTGGGCACCGATGGCGACGCAATCGCCCTTTCGCAGCTCGACGATCTCGAGGAGCGATGCCTTGGACCGAAATCTGAGAAGGTCTACTACTGCAACAAACGCACCCGTCTCAGCATCAAGGCCCTCTTGGGTGGAGTGGGCGGCACCAGGCCCGAGCAGTACGCCGATCCGAACAGCCCGCTGAACAAGTACGACCTTTTTTATGAGGGCGTGCCGGTTGCTGTGGATTCGAGCATCGCCATCACCGAGACCCGGGGCGCGACCACCGGCACCTGCGGCCGGATCTACTGTGTGCGGCACAACCCGCGCGTGGGCTACCATCTCTACGCCGGCGCCCACCACGGCCCTAACGAGGGCGTGATTTCGAGTCCCAGCTCGGACCACTCCATGTCGGGAGACGGCCTGAATCCCAACATCCAGATCCCCGTGTACATGCGGCGGCTGCCAGAAGGAGACACGAAGCAGTTTTTCAAATGGCGCGCAAGCGTGGCCATCGCCGCGGTTCTGCGGCGGTCCACCTCGCTGTCGATGAAGTACGGCGTCACCAACTAACCGACGGGGGGCTCCTACAGGGGCCCCCCAAACGGAAAGGATCGCCGCATGGAAAAGGAAGTTTTTCCCTCGGAAATCCAGAGAGAAGGGCTCTACGTCCTGGGCCACCATGGCGGCCCGACTTGCACCGCCCCGCTGATTCGTCTGGGCTTTGTCAACGGCGTGTTGACACACGTGGATGGCATGCCCCGCAAGAACTGCACCGGCCTGGAGGCGCAAGGCAGCGCGACCCTGACAACGGCGTTTGCGTACCGCGCGGGCTACGTGCTCCACTGGGTGCCTGGCGCCGGTTGGCGGTACGATCTCCCCGTGGTGGCCGAGCCGAAACCCGAGCCAGCACCCCGAAAGAAGTACGCCAGTGGGAAGCGTTAGCGCAAAGATCACCGGCCTGCAGGATCTGGCGGCGCACTACCGCCGGGTGCCCCGCATTGTGCGCAAGGCGGTAGCGTCTAGCCTGTCCCATTGGGGGCGGAAGATCGTGTCTAGCATCAAGCGGGACACAGGGCTTTTCAACAACGACCCACACCCGGACGCAGGGCATCTGCAACGGAGCCTTTGGACCGCCAGAAAAAAAGGCACAGGGGAAGCCGTCCAGGAGTTGGGGTGGGGCGGTAGAGCCGTCAACTACGGCCCACTGCTGGAGTGGGGAACCAAGAAAAAGTCATGGGATATCACCCCGCGCGGATTCCGCTCGGACATCACCTTCGGCAGGTCCGGAGGTAAGGTTGCGCTCAAGTTTTTGCAGTTCCAAATCGGCGGCAAGATCTTCTATGCGCGCAAGGTTGTCCACAATTGGACCACCGCCCAACTGCGGCCGCACTTTGGCCCATGGGTAGATCACTGGCATCGCCACATCATCCAGGACCTTCACAACATCCCCGTGCGGGCGCTGGAGGGCAGCCTTGGCTGATTCGATCACCACCACGGCCACGCTCAAAGCGGAGTGTCTGGAGTTGGACGCTGAGACTGATCGACTGATCGACTCTGCCGACTTCTCGGGTGACGCCGCCGCCAAGCTCCATGAAGCGGCCTGGGCTACGGTACTGCGCGAGCTATGGGACCGCAGCCCGCCGATTGCCGAGGCGGACGTTACCGACACCGCAAACCTCAAGTACCCGACGCACCTGGCGAGCTACCACATCCTCTACCGTCTAAGTGACATTGAGGACGATTCGAAAAAGGCCGAGTCCTACTGGCTGCGCTTCCGAAAACGGATGCGGGCCCTCGAGGTGGTGACGGGCGAAGCCCAGGTGGCGACGGCCTCCGAGACAAGGATGTACCGCGGATGATCATCCCTGTCACCCAGCAGCTCTCCGGGCTCCTCGTCTTCATCAAAACCGCGTTGCGGGCCTATCCGCAATTTGTGGGCAACGCCGCGGGCCAGTACGCATGGACCGCTGACCAGGTACTCAGGACGGTGTACAGCCACAAGCTTTTTGAGACGCAATCCGATGGCGTGGCCCAGTACCCGAGCTGGGGCAAGGCAAACGTGCCCGCCCTGGCGATCTACGTCACGGAGACCGAGGCGACAGACGTGAGGGGATCCACGAGCGGGATCTCTTGGCCGGTTGCCCAGCATGTCACCCTCGGGCTGCAATATGTCTTCCAGCCCCGGGCCCAGGACGCCGCCTCGATGGCGTTCACGGCCGGATTTGCCCAGACGATCTGGGAGGTGATCTGCAATCTGATCACTGCCAATATGCAAGCAACCGTCTCCAGTTTGCGCCAGACGTATCACATTGAGGAGATGGGTATCCAGTCGTGCAAGCTCCTCCCTCCCCTCTCCGAAGCCTTGCGCGCCATCGAGGGCGGGATGTGGATGAACTACAAGCGCCCTCCGTGGGACACCGGGGCCGATAGCGCACTGGTGACGGACCTGGCGAGCATCTACGCCGATTACACCGAGCACGGCGCAGCAGGCGCCGATCCACTAATGCAGAGCATCTATACGGTGCCCAGCTGAGGTTGACATGAACGATTTTCCAGAACTGAAACACCCACGCTTCCGCGAAATGCCCCGCAAAAAGGGCAACGGCGTGAAGCGGATCCAACAGGGCTTTTTCAAGCTTGGGCCCAACGCCCAACTGTACAGCGGGCCCAAAGAGTTCCGCTGCCCAGCCGGACTCGGCATGAGCAACGTCCCCGTAGAGGGGCGCTGGTACGACGTGACGCCATACCTTTTGCGGTGCGTCAGAAATGGCGATCTAGCCGAGGGGACTCCCCCGGTGGTCAAGCCCGAGCCCGCACCCAAAAAGGTGAAGGAGTAGAGACATGTCTCATGACGAAATCCTCGACAGCTATCGGCCGCGATACGTTGCCCAGCTTCGGTTTGGCGCGGCTGCAGGCGGGAGCGCGGCGGGCTACAAAAAGCTCTACGTGCTGAGCGAGCGCCTCGCAGCCGGAACCTTGGCGGCGAACGAAGTCGGCACGACCATGATCAACGATGGCGATGATGCAGACACGCAATTCGGCGCGGGCAGCTTCGGCGCCTGGGAATGTCGCCAGGTGCTCCGGGGCGGGGCCCTTGGGGCCGAGCTCTACGGGATCGCCGTAGCCGAGCCCGCGGGCGTTGCCGCCGCTGCCGTCTTCACCTTCGTGGGCAACGCCGCGGCGAATGGCGTCTGGACCGTCAACATCGGCGGGACCGTTTTCGCCTTCACGGTGGAAGCGGCGGATACCCCAGCCCAGGCCGGCGACAAGCTGGTCGCTGCCTTTGACGCGCTCCACGCGGACACCAAGCCGCCTTGTGCGCTTGTCCGCGCCGCCCTGACCCCATTTGCGGTCACCGCCACCATGGCTAACAAGGGTCTGAAGGGCAACACTGCCCCATCCTACGTCATCACGACGGGTTCGGAGCCCGGCACCCAGACCCTCGCTGCCACGGCGCCGACCTTCCTGGGCGGCACCCTGGATCCGGCTCTGGCCACGGTCCTGGCGACGATGGCCACCACGCTGACACCGGCGATCCTGGCGACCTGGGACACCACGCCGGACGGGAGCACGCTGCCTCTGGACCTGTTGCGCGATCACGCCATCGCCAAGGGTGCCGCGGAAGTCGGGCAACGGTGCGTTGTGTTTACGTGCTTGTGCAAGACGAGCGCAACCCTGCTTACCGATATCGCCGCTCTGGACGATGACGACGCGAAGCGGATGCGTGTGGGCATGATCAGCCTCAATCCGGCCACCAACAGCCCGGGCACCTGGCACGCCAGCGCCGCGGCGTACATGGCGCGCAGATGGTGTAAGGCCAAGGATCTGGCCTACCCCTTCAACAACGTCCCGTTGCCCTACATGGTCGCACCGCCGGACACCGGGGACATCCTCTCCAACGCAGAGGTGGACGTTCTGCTCAACGCGGGCGGGTGCGTGCTCAACTACAACATGGATCGCGGGCGCTACCTGCTGGTCAAAGGCATCGGGGCGCGACTCTTCGCGACCAAGCCGCAGTCCTGGGCAATCGTCGATGTCACCGATTGGCTCCGGCTCAATGCGCTTGTCAACTGGACCGCCGCCTTCCCGGCGGGGACCAAGCTCGCCGAAGACGGCGAGGACAACTTGGACGAAAACACGACCACCCCGGCGGGCGTGTTGGACATCCTGCGGGCAACCATTTTCGGCGCGAACATGCGAGGCCTGCTCCGCAACCGTGAAGCTCTTTGGGCATCAAGCTCGGCCGCTATCAGCGCGACCGTGGAAGGCCGGGTCAACGTCTTGGGCGATCATGCCGTCATGATGGGTCTCGACATCATCGCCGCAGAGCTCCGCCAGCACTCCGGCTACATCGGGGCAGGAGAGTAACATGGCAACCTCTGGACGCATCGGACCAAATGCTGAAGTTCGCGTTGATGGCAAGGGCGAGCACGACCTGATCGACATCGACTGGACGATCACCAAAACCAAAAACCCGGTAACGGTGATCGGGAAGCAAGTCGCGGACCGCTATACCACGGGGGGTCTCGTGGTGGAGTGGACCGGCACCGCCATCTCGCGGACTAATGGATCGTTTGCCATCGACTGGGAAAACATTCTGAAAAACGATCTAGACGTTCCGTTGGTGTTCGCGACAAATGGCCGCACAGAGCGCCTAGAGGGCGCGTGCGTGGATTCCATCAAGAACGCCTACGACCGCGAGTCGGGCAAGTGGCAGAAAGAGATGAGCGGTAAGGCTTTCGATCACAACCACGCATAGCGCGTAGAAACCACCTGGAGAAAGGACGCTCCCCAAATGAGCGATCAACCCAAATCCCTGCTTGACCTCGTGCCCAGCGGCCCGACCAAATCGGAGCCGTTCGACCTGAAAGGCAAGCAGGTGTTTTTCCGACTCCTCGACTCCATGGAAACCATCGCGTGTCGTACCGCCGCCGTGAGGCAGGCCAGCGCCCGCATTGCCGAAGAGTTGGACGTGTCGCGGGTAGAGGCCGTCTCACTGCTTGATAGCGGGCTACTCTCGGACAACCAGACCGAGCTCTACGAGCTCTACATTCTCGCCGCGTCTCTCTCCGACTGCTCGGACGGGGGCCCGGTGGCCATGGGTGATCAGGATGAGGTCATGCGCTATCTGGCGGACACCCTCACCCCGATGGACCGCCTGTACTACCGGGACAAATACCTGCAATTTGCCGACGACAACGATCCGGCCACCATCACGGATGATCAACTCGAGGAGCTGGTAACGACCGGGTTGGGAAAGCTTCAGGACACCTCTTATCTGAGGCAGTCCGGATCGAATGTGCTCAGGAGCTGTGTGCGTACTATGGCGTACGAGCTTGCCACGCTCCGCCTGGAGATCGTGGCACTGCGGGAACAGGACGAAACCCCGGCACTGACCACCGCGGAGGTCTTACAGATTCGCAGGTTCTTGGATGGTGGCGGATCGCTGTCCGACTCCGACGCGAGCGCCGAAACGTTCGCAGATCGCTTGGACTCCCCGAGCGATTGATGATGACGGAAACCTCAAGCGATGGCGGGTAAAAAACGAGTCGTAGCCGCCGAGCTGAGGGTAGATACCTCCAAGATCTCCGGTGATATGCGGGAGGGCACGCGCAAGGCCAGACGCGGCGCCCAAGATATGTCCCGCGAGATCAGTCAGGCTGGATCTCCGATAGGGCGGGGCGGGCGCACCCAGGCGAGCCGCTTCTCGCGCGTGAGAGGGGCCGCCAGTCAAGCATTCGGGATAGGCGGGGCCGGTGGTATGCTCAAGGGCGCTGTGGCCTTTGGTGGGGTGTATGGGGCGGCCTCTGAACTAAAAAAAGCAAAGGCGTTTGAAGAGGTCTTGGTTGACCTGGCTGTCCGTGGTCGCAAGTCAAAGGAGTGGCTGGGCGAGTTGCGCAAAAGCACGCTCGCTGCGTCCAACGAGTTCGGAGTAGGGAAAGAACAGATCGCTGCCTACGCCGGGGAGATAATCGATAAAACGGGAAATGTTGAGTTGGCAGTCGGCACCATGCGCGAAATGACAGCTGTGGCGTTTGCAGCGAATGTTCCGATGGAGCAACTTGCGGGAACAGTGGTGGAGCTTTCGTCAAAGCTCGCCTTGCAACCCAAGGAGTTCACCACGGCGCTGGGAATCCTCGCAGAGCAAGCAGACGTGGGCAAAGTACCGCTGTCCCAGATGGCGCAGTATCTACCTGAAGTCCTGAACGCTGCTGCGCAACTTGGCCACAAGGGAGTTGGGGCCCTTCGGGATTATGGCGCCGTGTTACAGATGGCTGCTAGGGGCACCGGGAGCCTTGCTGAAGCCAATACTGCGATGAATCGAATGATGGACAACATCATAGCCAAGCGCACGAAGATCGAGGCCACGCTCGGGATCAAGCTCAAGAAAAACGGCGCTTGGTTGCAACTCGCACCGATGCTGAAACTGATTGCCGGGAAACTCGCTGAGGTACAAAAAAAGGGCGAGAATCTTTCGATATTCAACAAGCGCGGGAAAAAGGGCAAGGGATCGTTGGACGTTGAAGGATTCGTCATTGAGACATTCGGCATCCGCGGAAAGAAGGCCATGCTTCCGCTGATGCAGCAAGCCGCGATGGGTTGGAAAGGAAGAGTAGGATCAAAAGATGGCAAGGGAGGGCTCACCTCGCTTGATGCGTTAATCGCCGCTGGAGGCGCCGGGTCAATCAAAGATCGTGTAAGTCGCAAGAAAAAATTATCACCTGAATTGTTCGCCTGGAATCAAGCCGTAGAAGTTTTCAAAAATTCAATGCATGAGCATCTCAGGCCTGCCCTTGTGAAGCTCGGGGCCATCATGCCTAGCCTGGCTAAATGGCTTGGCCGAGCCGTCGATCACTGGAAACTGCTACTGGCGATTTACGGCGGCGCGAAGATCGCGAAGTTTTTTTGGCTGCTACGGCGGTCGGGGCTGGCCATGGCGGCCGGTGGTGGTGGCATCGCTGGAGTAGCCGGAACTGCCGCAACCGCTACAGCTGGAGGGCGTGCGGCAATGCTTCGATCCATGGCGATGAGCATGCTGCCCATCGTTCTCCCAATCGTGGCAGCGTCAGCTGTTGGTGTTGGATTAGGCCTCGGACTCAACTACCTTTTCAACAAGCTGGGAGGCACGATCAAGGACCCATACACCGGCAAACCGGCGTCTCTGGTGGAACCCAAAAAGATCGAAAAAAGGTTGCATGGTCTATTGACGGGTGACGCAGAATGGGAGCGCAAGCAACACGCCGCCGAGCTCGAATATGGCCCAGATGCAGTGCATGGGCCGTCGTATGTAGGGCCGGACGGTAAGCGGCGCGCGCTCAATATCAAAAAGATGAGCAGGGCAGAGATCAGAGAGGGGAGAAGAGGTGACGCAGCACTGCCCGATGAAAAGACGACACCAGACACGGGCAACGCACCGATCAAGATCACGAAGATGGGGCGGGCCGAGATCTTGGCGGACAGAAGCGGGGAGACCATTGCTCTGTTGCGAGGGATCAAGGATGAGCTGAAAAACCAGCGCACCGTTACCGTGGTGGACCCCAACAAAACACCGGCCGCTGTCACTGATTCCAGGCGAGGCAAGAAATGAGCGCCGACTTCAAGCCCTACGCGGTGCAGGCCAAGCTCGGACGTATGGACGTCCTTTGCATCTCCTGTACGCGCCGGTATATCTGGCGCCTGGGAACCTTTGAGCCCCCCGGAACCCTGGGCGACATGAAAAACCACAATGGCCGCAAATCCATTGTAGACGCAGTGTCGCTGCTAGTTACGGTTCCAGAGGTTGCGCAGATCGTCGCGCTGGCCAACTCCCCGAAGCCGATCATGTGGACCAATCCGCTGCTGCCTCAATTCGAGGGACACTTGGAGAACCTGGATATCCCCGAGTCGGTTGGAATCTGGGGCTACTTCCTGGTGTCGTTCTCATTTGTCGAGGCGGTGGATCCATCTGTCCACGTGTTCCCTACGCTCAACATCTCCGCCAACTCCACGAAGGCCACGAACAAGTCCATCTGGGACGATCTCGCCACAGACATGGACGGCCTTGACGCCATACCCGGGCAGGGCGGGACAGACGTTGCCGGCGCATGGGGAGACATGGGCGACGCATTCGGTGAGATGGACCTGGTGT
>Ga0180007_10005197_pt1 | contig 13341 bp, 14 predicted proteins | sample MM_PC_MetaG_FD_121122 | JGI IMG/M metagenome (GOLD analysis project Ga0180007, IMG submission 121122) | Groundwater microbial communities from the Aspo Hard Rock Laboratory (HRL) deep subsurface site, Sweden - MM_PC_MetaG | ecosystem: Environmental > Aquatic > Deep subsurface > Groundwater... | reverse complement strand
TGCGGTTAACTATGCAAACTCGAAAGGTGCCTATGTTGTTGCAGCTGCGGGAAATAGTGCTACAACTGCCCCGCTTTATCCTGCCGCTTGTACCGGAGCAATAGCAATTAGTGCGACCGACTCGTCTGACAATCTGGCGTCTTTTAGTAACTACGGCAGTAATATCTTTTCTTCTGCACCCGGAGTCAATATTAACTCAACATATTTATCGAACTCGTATCGGTATATGTCGGGAACATCAATGGCTACTCCACAATTTTCCGGATTGCTAGAGCTGGCGATTGCTTATGCAAACTCTCAGGATGTCAATGTTTCAAAGCAAAATATGTTGAATTTGATCAAGACGTCGAGCGACAAGGTTGGAAAGTACCCATATGATCAAAATGGATGGAACCAATATTTCGGTTACGGAAGGATAAATTCAGCAAAATTGATAAATTCTATCATTCCTGCTCCCACCCCAACCCCTTCCCCGTCTCCAAGTCCTTCAATAACTCCGTCGCCTTCGCCGGTTCCTACCGCAACTCCCACTCCACCCAAATCAAGAAAATTCAATGTGGTTTTAAATGGAACGATTAGTCATATAAATTCTGACAAAACTGTCATAAAACTAAGGGTAAAAAATGGTAGTAGAGTCCTAAGGCTGAGAAAAAATACTATTGTTAGTATTGGAGTTACTAAGTCTACGAAGATAAGAAGAAGGGGGCGAATGGTATCAGTAAAGGCGCTTAGAGTTGGCGATAAGATTAATACAAAAGCAACTTACTATGCAAATAAACTAACCGCCTCATATATCATTGCTAGCGGAAGACGGTAGCGATCTAGTTCTCCTCGATTAATGTAAAAGATTTAACAATTTGCTCGCAATCTGAAGCGTAGCGCTTTTGATCGAGTACTTATAATTTGTATAAGTTTGCCGCCAATGTACATAGCTCGACAGTTATTCTAAATTACTATCAATTGGTTGAACAATTACGTCGTCTTTTTCGAAATTATTTGACAATACGATGTACGTTGTCGCTGTTCCCGCAATCGCGACTGTGCAAACAACCACGAACGAAACCAAAGCGAATCCCTTCACCTTGTCCATGTCTTACCTTGTTTAATTATTTGTATTACCGTTACTCGATCCCTGATTGTTATCATTTCCCTGAACAGTATTTTGGACAGAATTGCCTGATCCGCTTCCCGATGATGAATCCGTATTGACTACATTGTCAGAGTTTTGCGTTGAAGAGCTTCCTCCAGCCGAGGTTCCTGGTGCCCAGATTTGCTTTCCTCCGCCCTCGTAAACTCTTCCACCGGTACCACCGGGACTTGTACCTGGTGCGTACTCAAGTTCGGCAGTATTTTCAATTTTTGGCAAGTTGCCGTTAATATCTGCGTTTGGATCCCGCCAAATCACCCAAGTTTGTGTTTCGACTTTTACAGCAGATTCTGTTCCTTCAACTATCTCGACGGATTCTCTTGTTTGGTTGGCAATCTGTTTTTGAACCCGTACAACGTTTTGTTGGAGATCGCCATTATTCGATAGCTGGAGTTGAAGTTTGGTCATTGTCCTTTGTTGCTCTAGTGTTCTCTTCCTTATTCGCTCCATAATCGCTTTGTCGTCAGCATTTTTCGCATATTCAAGCGCTTTTTGTTTTTGAGCTTCAAATCTTTCCAGCGAGCGATCAATTGATATTTCGTCATCTTGTTCAAGTGCGTACTCCATTTCGGAAATTCTTCTATCGCTATAACCGTTATAAATGCCGGCTTTTGACGTTCCCTTGAATGTAAGAAGGTTAATCTTTACCCATTCCTTCACTTTGACCCACGTGAATACACCAGAGGTCGGAAGTGTGATTGGCTCAACGCTATCAGCGGAGAACGCCACCCCAAACAAAAAAGAGCAACAAATAATACTTGCTGCTGCAAACTTAACAAACTTCATATTGCCCCCTGTGACAATTATTTTTTATTTGCTTTTGACAAAAGATAAATCATTCCTGCAAGACAAAGCAAAAATATGCCTACCCCGATCGGAGAACCCCAGCCTAAGATAAGCTGAAAACTTTCCATCTTGTTTCCTCGATATTTATTATTATCCCTTATTATATTCGTAGTTTGTTAAATATCAACATTACTTAAAGAATATCGGTTTTTTGAAGTGTTTACCTCTCGTAAGTCTTGGCGATATTGCTAAAGGCAGAAACTTCGTTCTTCGTTCAAATTCTTATTTTAGCACAAACCTGAACGCTATATTTCTTTAATTAATGATTAGGTTTTTGCTGAAGGCAGATTTGTGCTCCACTCACAAATCCCCAAAAAACCGCAATGAGTTGAGCCGTTCAAGTCCCACCTAGTTGATTCTTGCTTAGATCAAATGACTGTGGGAAACTTGTCGAATCTAGAACCGACTCCTACTTACAGTTTTTCAACAAAAACAGGTGAATTTGTGATTACGAGATTGTTGCTATCCATCTCTTTGCTTGCACCGTAAATATCGGTTACTTTTATTTTCCCGCTAATCTCTGATGCAACAGTGGAGTTTTCTCCCCACAGAACGTAAACTGACTTATCACCACTTATAAATTCGTATTGACCAATGTCAGTTGTCGCACCAGCACCATCTCGAGGATTTTGATTAAATTCTTCACTCAACATCTCAACACTATCAAAGTTATTAACCTTCTCAAGCAGATTTAAATAAACTTTGTGAGTGGTGTTATTTGATAAGTCTGGTTTTGGTTTTTCTTCTTTTTTATCTTTATCTTTTTCGTCCATATCCGGGTTAAGTGAATCTTTGTCACCCCAGAAAATCCAGTTTTCAATCAAAAATATCTTTTCTGCATCCTGAGCTAAAGTAAAAACTGTCGAGCGAGCCATCAGCTCTTCGAACTCTCCTTTGTCTTCTGGCTCATCTTGCAAGCTACCGTATTGTGCCTCAGTCACCCAAATTGGCTTGCCGGTAATGCCGAATCTTTCAAGATATTTCCTGAAGCTTATCACGAATAAATCTTCTGTTTCTTTAGTAGTTGAGATGCTGTGGATATTAGCAATGTCGAAATAATTACCAGCGCCACCTGCGAAAATCGGATCCCAAAAATCACGAAAGTTTTGCTGCATTCCAGCCATACCGGCATGCAAAACTTTGGCCTTCGGGTCGGCTTTTTTAATCGCTTCATAAGAGGTTTTTAGAATACTTAAATACTCCTCGGAAGTGCCGACAAAAAATTTCAAATCCTCGCCGGCGCCACCGATACCACCACCATGCATAGAAGGCTCATTCAAAACCTCCCAATATTTTACAGGAGTCTTAAGCCCAGGCATATCATTTACACCATCACCGTCATAACGTTCCACTACTTTTTGAATAAATTCTCCATAGGCACCCAAATCGCAAGGCACGCCCATATACAGATCTTCACCCCCTTGTTTCAGGTGGCCGGTAGCAATATATTCTTTGCCTGAGTGGCAGCTTTTCTGGTCCCAGTTGGCATAAGGCCAGATAATTGAGAGATTATAGATCTCACCCTCACTTTTATCTTTTGACCCTTGCACCATTTGGTCATTTTCCGTCCAATCGTATTTTCCCTTACTCGGTTCCATTACATTCCAAACAACATCAAAACCACGCCTGAAATAAGCATTATTTGCATCAGCCACTTTTGAAAGATGGGTCGCTTCTTTTACTGGATCAAGCGAGAGAACACCTGTGGTTGATTTAGCACCAGTGCTAGTGTCTTCATCGGAGCTTTTGAAATAACTTAAATATACCAACACTCCTGCAACAATAACTGCCAGTGCAATAAGCAACAAAATCCAGATTCTCGATTTTTTGCCATGTGAAAGCCGACTCGTTGTTTCACTGGGTTTGGGCTGTTCAGCGCTTTCTTCGTTCAAATTTCCTCCTGTTTTCTCTATTTTACCACAAACCCGAACGGCTCAACCCATTGAGCCGTTGCCCTGGATTAGAAGATGATTTTGGTTGAACTAACACTTTGCTATAATAAGAAAAATAGGAGGATATATGCTTGAGAGCAAAACAAAAGCTTTTAGTACGGTTTGGGTAGTTATAATAACTGCCGGGGTGACAATAATTATTATGGGCGCGATTGTGCTAATTTGGTATCTGATGGGAAGAGTCGACGATCTAGAGAAGAAATCGCCGTCGCAAACAAAAACCGTTACCACAGCGAAGACTGCGGCAGCCAAGGCGGTAACGCCGAGTGAAACAGCGGTCAAAGCGGGTGAGAACTTCTTAAAAGCGATTTTCGACACGTTTCCCGGTTCGAGTGTTGATCTAACAAAAGCTAAAAAATATCTAAGTTCTGATCTTAAATCGAAAGTTAACGATACGAAAGAATCGTATTGGGATTTACATGGTTACATACATTCCGGCCCTTGTTCCGCCTCTGTTTCTGAGATCGAGAAAACAAATACAACAGCTACGGTGGAGGTTTCAACAGAATGGGGTGAAAAGTGCTATGTCGGTGTCGAAGAACCTTATTATCGTTACAAGATGAGTGTTGCGAATGGTCAGTGGATAATAGATGAGATAGAACAACTCAAACCTGCCAACGAAAATACCGAGATGGTTCCAAGAGATTTCTAGTTAAAATTCACTTACTCCCCTTTGTCGTACTTCTCGACAAACTTCTTAATCTCTTCGATATTTTCGAGGACTAGCTTAGCTTTTTTGACTCCGAACTGAAATGGGTATTGATCATCTTCTCTGTTCTTGATCACGATCATCTTATTTCCCTTGAATTCCGACTCTTCAACGATTGACATATTTCCTCCTTATATTTATAAAAGTATTCTACCAGAATTTTATCAAAAGTTTAATTTTGCGATAATGCTGTTGATAGTTTGATATTGTGTGTGTATACTCAAGAGGTAAAAATAACGTAGGAGAGCACATGGCAGAAGAAAAAACGATTGGGCGATGTATGACCTGTAAGGGTCCGAAAGAGATGAAGGATATCGAAGTGGTAACGACAAAAACTGGCGGGAGAATGGCCAGGGGGACATGTGTTGATTGCGGGAAAACAGTGTGTAAGTTTTTACCGAAAGAGAAAAAAGCCGAAGAAGAATAAACTTTAGCAAAATACAAAAAAACGCCCGACAGATTGACGTGCGTTTTTTTGTTTAGAATAATTTTAATTATTCAGCTGCCGGTGCGTCTGTTGCTTCAGCTTCTGGGGCTTCCGCTTTTTCAGCTGGTGCTCCTGATGCTTCTGCTCTAGACACGTTCGTGGCATTGTCGCCTTTTTCGCTACCGGTAATTTCGAATTGGACTTTATCGCCCTCTTTCAACTCTTCGAAAGTTACGCCTTTGAGCTCGTTGGAATGAAAGAATAAATCCTTGTCATTTCCTTCAATAGCTATAAAACCGAATCCACGATCGGTCAAACGTTTGATTGTTCCTGTTTGCATAATATATCTCTTATTTGCTACTTTGGCATTTATATTTTATAAAAAAGAATAGTTCGACTACGCTACCTATTTTTATTTAAAATGCAGTTTAATCATAGCATATTTTTTAATGCGTGCATAGATCCTTTTTGTTCTTATGAGAGCCTCTGTCATAAGTTTTTTATTTTTCATAATCGGATAGAGTTCTCAATTTTAAAGTTTGCCACTCTGCTTCGTAGCAAATCAGATAAATATGCTCCTGTTCCAAGTGTTTTCCCAATGTCCTCAGCTAAAGAACGAATGTAGGTCCCTGATGAACAATTAACTTTAATTTTTAGCAAGGGATATTTATATTCGAGCAAATCTATGTTTTTAATATTAACTTCGCGTTCCTTAATCTCTACTTTCTTGCCTTGTCGAGCAAGTTTGTATGCGGGTTGACCTTTTATTTTAAGGGCGGAATATTTAGAGGGTGCTTGTTTAATTTTCCCGACGAATTTGATAAGTGTTTTTTGAATCTCTTCTTTGCCTGGCTTTTCGTTGATTTTAAAATCTTCTTGCTCCCCTTCTTCGTCACCGGTTGTGCTTGTTCGCCCAAGTTTCATGGTTGCTTCGTACTCTTTTTCACCGCGTGATATCTCATCAAGCTGTTTGGTAAATTCGCGACCGATCGCTACGATCAAAACTCCCGAAGCTAAAGGATCAAGCGTTCCGCCATGTCCGATTTTTTTGTCGACCGAGTCCCGTTTTATCTGTCGAATGATATCATACGAACTCGGACCCTTGGGCTTGTAGATGTTATAAATTCCTTTTTCCATTTAGATATTGGAAATTCCGTTAATAATGAATATTGTGAGAAACACAAAGGCCAAAAACAAGTTTAGCATCATTCCAAAAAGCGAAGTAATGACTCCGGCGCTGGCAGTTTTGATCGCCTGCTTGTATTCTTTTTTAAAAATTAGCTCACCCGCTAAGATTCCGGCAAATAAACCAATGATTGCGCCAAAGGGCGGGAAAAAAGCAATAAATAATATCAATCCTGCCATCCCAAGAAGTATCGATTTTCCATTTGCTCCGGCATATTTAGCCCCCAAAAGACCGCTGAAATAATCAATCAGGATTGATATCAGGGTTATCAAAAGTAAAACAACAAGTGTCAATGTAGAAAGATTACCAGTAAAGACTTTATATAAAATTGCTACAAGCGCCATCAGTGGAATTCCCGGAAAAGCTGGCATAACTACTCCTGCAACCCCAACGAGCATGAGTATTATTGCGCCAATTAAATAATAGATCATCTCGGATTCTTAAGGGCCGGAAAAGCAATAACTTCCTTAATAGAGTGTTGATCGGTTAAAATCATCGCCATTCTCTCAATTCCCATACCCCAGCCGGCAGTCGGTGGCAAACCATATTTGAGCGCCTCGATATAGTCAGAATCCATCATATTCCCTTCTTCCCACCCTGCTTTAGACAATTTTACTTGCTCTTCGAATTTTTCTTCTTGCACTTTGGGATCATTTTGCTCAGTGTAGGCCTTGAGGAGCTCAAACCCCCCGCCGCAAACGAGCTGAAAAGTTTGTGATTTTTGCAGGTTCCCTGCCTGCCGGTCTTCGACTCCGAGGCTCAGGCTTGAGGAGTAGGCAGGATCCTCTTTAGCTTTAGCTAGCGGAACAAGCACTAAGGGATGGTCAACAATGAAAGTCGGCTGAATTATTTTGGGCCGAGAGACTTTTTTGTAAAGCTCATCGACAAGCTTAGGCCAGACTTTGATGTTTTTAAAATCAATATTGATTTTCTTTTTTAAAACTTCTTTTTTGAGTTTTTTAAAAGTCGGATATTTATAAATATTAATTCCGCAATCTTTTTCTATTAATGCATCAAATGTAATTCGCGGATAGGGCGGGGCAAAGTTAAGCTCGTTTTTTTGATAGATGACTTTAAGTGATCCACTCACCATTGTAACTAGATTGCTCATTAATTTTTCGGTAAATTTCATCAAACTCTCATAATCCTCATAGGCCCAATAAAATTCGATAGAAGTAAATTCGGGATTATGCATATGCGAGAGTCCTTCATTTCTAAACTGACGGCCGATTTCGAAAACTTTCTCAAAGCCACCAACTATAAGTCGTTTTAGGAAAAGTTCGGGTGCGATTCGAAGATACATATCCTGTTTTAAAATGTTATATTTTGTAATAAAAGGTTTTGCTGAAGCTCCGCCTGGAATAGCTTGCAAAATTGGCGTTTCAACCTCAATAAAATCGTTTTCTTGCATAAAACCTCTAAGAGTACTGATTATTTTTGATCTTATTTCGATATTCTTTTTAACATCCGGGTTCATTATAAGATCGAGATATCTTCTGCGGTATCTGATTTCGGTGTCTTTTAATCCGTACCATTTGTCGGGCACAGGAAGCAGAGATTTGGACAAAATTGCATAATCTTTGGCAGCAAGTGTCAATTCCCCCGTTTTTGTTTTAAACACCCCTCCTCTTGCTTCAATGTAATCCCCTACTTCTACGTTTTTTAAAAAAGTGTACTTTTCTTCTCCGATCGTATCCAATTTAAAGTAGACCTGAATAAGCTCGCTTTCGTCTTGAAGGTCAACGAATGTTGATTTACCGTGAGAACGGATTGAAATTATTTTACCTGCAATTATCAGTTTGTCATCATTGGACTTTTTTGCTTTAAGAATCGATGCGTTGCGGTTTGTCTTGGAAGGATACGGATTAATGCCGGATTTAATGATAGCATCAAGCTTATCCTGTCTGGTTTGTGATTCTTTTTTTGTCATGGTAATTTTTATTATTTAGGTTTTTGTTCAACCCAAAAACCGCATACTTATATTTTAACAGATACATTAATAAAAAGTTTATATTGGTGGGGATGGAGAGAGTCGAACTCTCATGGGCTTGCGCCCAATGGTTTTTGAGACCATCCTGTATACCAATTCCAGCACATCCCCGCACCTGTTATTCTATCAAATCGATTAAGGGAATGGAAGTTCGCCGGCTCGTAGAACCTTAGGTTCGTTGCTCTTGATATCTACAATCGTAGAGGGTTTACGAGGTTTAAATGATGGATCTTCTATAATTAGATCCGCTTTAAGATAAATCTTGGCATGAAGATTTTTTATACTGGTAGCGGGAGTAGATCCCGTTAAATTGGCTGAGGTTGCCGTAGTCGGTTTTCCAAAAGCCTTTGTGATATCTATGATTATAGAGTCTTTTGGAATACGAACAGAAGCATCATCTGAAATAATAAAAGTAAATGGTCCGGGAAGATATTTACTTAGGATTTTTTCTTGGCTTTCTGATAATTCGATGTATTTTTTAACCATCTCCGTATTCGCAAAATTGTATGAGAATTTCTGGTCAGATCTGCGGCCCTTCAGATTTTCCAAATTTAAAATAGCTTCTGCATTCGTTCCGTCAACAGCCACTCCGTATACGGTATCTGAGGGGTAGACAACTATTCCACCGTCTGAGAGAACTTTAAGCGCCTTGTCTATAATTTTCTTATGATTAGCCTCTGTTAAAACTATCTGCATCTCTTGATTATCTTTCCCATTAAATATAAAATGGCTTTTGAAGCCAAATTTATTCTATGCGAAAAAAATATATTTGGCAACAGGGGCTCATAGCTCAGTTGGTAGAGCGCTACATTCGCATTGTAGAGGTCGGGAGTTCGAATCTCCCTGAGTCCACCAAAGTCTATTTAATAAAACCTGGCTGATTAGTTGAACGGCTATTTGTTGTAAGTTAAATTTTTGAAAAAACTTTATCAAACAACCGAGTTAACCTTGATACCTGTTTCGTTTTTTCTAGATATTCTTGCATAGCTTTTAAAAGATCTATAAACTAAAGCAAGGTTGTAACTACTGGCGATCTGATGACATGTTAAATCCTTATAGGGTGCATCAAAAAAGTCGATATCATACATTCAATTTGTATAACAGATCACATTTGGAAAAAATTTTGTAAAACCTTTTTTAAGCTACAACGCAAATTCAGATATGCCGGTTAGTTACCACAAATGCTTCATTTTCGAAAATGTAAACAATCAATTATTAAAGAAAGCAATATGTTAAAACAGTATTTATTGAAGCGTAAGAAAATCGCGAAGGGTATATATAATACTTATCTTAAATCGAAAGGACGGAATTACAATGATTCGGAATGGTGGGACAAATCATTTTATACAGAGGGAGTTAGTGACAGACAGACAATATCTAAAAAGAAGAGTCCAATCTCTTCTGAATATCACTATTGCTCTGTAAAATTACAAATACTCAAACATTTTTATAACCATGATACAAGGGCAAAAGCCATTTCTGTGTTGGATATTGGCTCAGGCTCGGGACATTGGATTGATTTTTATAAATCTTTGGGTTTTCAAAAAGCTGTAGGAATAGATGTTTCCAAAATTTCAGTAAATCATTTAAAGAAAAAATACATAAATAATTCTAATATTAAAATTTATCTAGGCACGGCGACTGACATAATTGATAAATTAAATAGTCCTTTTAATATTGTTAATGCAATAGGCGTTATGTTTCATATTGTAAATGATTCTGAGTGGAATGAGACTATAACCAAGATTGCAGGATTAATTCCAGAAAAGGGAGTTTTTATCGCCGGAGGACATTTCGGTAGTTTAAATGGATTGAATGTTCAGATAGACCCTAATGGCCAAATTAATAAACGGCTAAGAAGTAAATCTTTATGGAAGAAAACTCTTAAAAGAGCTGGTTTCTCGGAAGTAAGAATATATAAAAACAATTCATACTTGTGGATAAACGATACACTTCCCGAAAACAACATTTTGGTGGCTACAAAATAGGGATATTAAAAAGTAGCCGAGATCCCGATATCTCGGCTACTGTAGGTGTGGGGGTATAGATACCTCTCACGGGGCGTAGATGAGGAATGGTCCGCACGCTCCGCATGTCCACGTTTGGTTGGGCGCTTCGTAGCCCGTCTGTATGCAGTGCTCTTCTGAGTGTAACGGACACTTGTTGTGGTGAAGGCCTAGGGATGCAATGGCACATGGGGGGCAGTTTGAATCGTTGCAGATTGTACACGTCGTAACCAGGAATCCCGGACAGCATGGCCACGTGTTGCAGGTCATGCAGGTGAAATGCAACCCCCGGAGTTAAAAAATACAAAAATATCTTATCGTCATATTGCTTTCATTATTTTATTGATTTATTTCTCTCGGAAATCACGCGAGTTCTCCGACGAGGCAATCTCGCAGATTACACTCGATCGCACCCCGTGTACGAGTTCAAGGACGGACAGTTATTGAAGTTCCAAGGTTTGGTTCTCGGCATGATCCACCAATTTAAGAATTGAATAAATTTTCTAATTTAAAATCATCTAAGTGCAATTCTGGTTTTGCGATGAACTCGATTTTGTCAATCTCATTGACATAATCATATATCGGCAGATTTTTTAACTCATTGATTTTTCGAGGATTGCTCTTTAAGATTCTCGCTTCTGGCACACCTGAGTACTTTGAATTTTTTTCAAGTCCCTTTGTTTTAAGATAATAAGCTGCACCTCTCTTTTTTTCGTAATCGCCATATACCGACGAGAAGTTTGATTCGACCCAGTTAGCCATTACTAGGGGTTCATCAAGCTCGTTAATAGTTACATGCCCGTAATTTAACGGCATTATAATTGCTTCGCCGGGCTTAACTCTTGAAATTATCACATCGCTGATCGATCCGTCTTTTTCATGTTTTTGCATCAGATAGGTCGCTTGGCCTGAAATAACGTAATAAAGCTCCGGATATTCAAGTCCCGTTCCTGGTTTTTCAGGGTGGTAGTGTCCCGAAGTTTTGATAAACTCTTCGCCTAAATTTGCAGACGGAATAACCGTTAGATCAAAGCGTTGGTTATTCTTTTTCAATATTTCTTCATCTGCAGGCCTATGAACATTGCGATACATAAAATAGGCAGGGTCGTTTGTCAATTTCAATGAATTATCGGTAGCTACTACACCAAGGTCTTTCATACTCCTGATTGACATTTTTTCAACTTTTACATCGGGACCGAATTCTAATTGATTTTGTGCATTTAACTTGACTGATAATCCTATTTTTGCACTTAAATCAGTTCCCATTTTTCCTCCAGTCGATAATTCAAATCATTAATTTCTATCAAATACAATATTATTTCATTTTCTTAAAACTATCAACCTTATTATGTTCACATCGTTTCCGTTATTTCAGCATTTCCGGTGGTTTACAAGAGGAGCGGCCTCAGATAAGATATACTTAGCCTTTATTTATAAATAGAATCCCTTAAGGAGGGGCAATCAGTAGAGTTGCATTGCTGATTTTGGATGGGTTTGGCATAACTCCGGAGAAAACTGGAAATGCAGTTTTAAATACTCAAACTCCAAATCTCGATACGATCGTAGAAAATTTTCCAGATTGTTTGCTTAAAGCCTCTGCCGAGGAAGTCGGGTTGCCATGGGGCGAGTTCGGAAGCTCGGAGGTCGGGCACACTACCATCGGAATGGGAAGGATTGTCCTTCAGGATTTACCCCAAATAACCAAACTGATAACAAGCGGTTCTATCGCAAAAAAAACAAAGTTTATTAAAATTCTTAATTTGATAGACCGCGGGTCGAGCGTGCACCTACTTTTTCTAATGTCAAACGGCGGTGTTCATGGTCATATTTTGCATCTTATTGGACTTGTAAAAATCATTAAGGAGCTTCGCCCAAAAGCTAAGATTGTTCTCCATATTATTTGTGACGGTAGGGACGTAGCAGAAAAATCAGCCAATTTATTTTTAGATCAGATTAATAAAGAAATTGGAAAGCTTGTAACTTTTGGGTCGATGATGGGCCGATACTATGCAATGGACAGGGATAAAAATTGGGATAGAACCCAGGCAGCTTATGATGCTATCCTTGGCGAGACATCCCACGCCATTAAACCGGAGGATGTTATCAATGATAATTATAAGACCGGCAAAACAGACGAATTCTTCGAGCCAACATCTTTCGGAGGCGGAGCGTTTAACCCGGCAGGCGATATAATGATATTCACAAACTACCGCTCCGACAGGGCAATTCAAATTACAAGAGCTTTTGTAGATATTTCCCTAAAAGATATCAAGCGAACAAATCTTAGTCGAAATTTTTTTTCAATGACAACTTATGACGACAACCTCGGACTAAATGTTCTTTTTTCAAACATTGAACTAAATAACCCGGAAACCAACTCATTAATACATCCAATAAGTGAAATAGTTTCAAAAAACTCCCTTAGACAATTGCACATAGCAGAAACAGAAAAATTTGCTCACATAACCTATTTTTTCTCGGGAGGGAATCGAACAAAGTTTCCGCTCGAGGATGATATTTTAATTCCAAGTAAAAAGCTGGCAACATACGATTTGTTCCCTCAGATGAGAGCAATAGAAATTTCAAATGAAATTATAAAAGCTTCAAACGTGGGATATAACTTCATTACTGCCAATTTTGCAAATGGAGACATGGTAGGGCACTCCGGCAATTTTGAAGCAACCCAAAAAGCTTTGACTATTTTAGACGGCGCAGTAGGGAAATGTCTAGGCGTATTGTTAAAAAACGAATACGATGTTTTTATTACGGGCGATCATGGTAATTGTGATGAAATGATAGATTTTGCATCAGGTAAACCCAATAAAGAGCACACCCTCAATCCCGTTCCATTTATTAATTGCAATCTGAAAAGAAAAAAGAAGTCTGGATCCAAGGAGCGCTTTTTTGGTCAAGATCCGATTGGAATTTTAGCTGATATCGCCCCCACCATACTGAACTCGCTTAATATCAATAAACCAGCGGAAATGACTGGAATAAATTTAAAATCGATGATGAATTAAATGAAAAAATTAGCCCTCGTTATTTTAGACGGCTGGGGTGTTGCTGCAAGCTGGGGAG
>Ga0180007_10005196_pt1 | contig 13345 bp, 15 predicted proteins | sample MM_PC_MetaG_FD_121122 | JGI IMG/M metagenome (GOLD analysis project Ga0180007, IMG submission 121122) | Groundwater microbial communities from the Aspo Hard Rock Laboratory (HRL) deep subsurface site, Sweden - MM_PC_MetaG | ecosystem: Environmental > Aquatic > Deep subsurface > Groundwater... | reverse complement strand
ATCACTTTCCGAGCCCGGCCGGGCCTGGCGCCGGTCATGGTTAATCTGCGCCTCGGTCAATGCCCAGGGATGCGCGCCGATTTCGCGGTCACGATAATCCAAAAATACGCTTAACTTTCGCGATTCCTCGTCCACAAAATTCACCTTCCCGTTTATATGGTACGCCTCATAATCGTTATGCCGGCGAAACCCATCCGTCGACTTGCCGCCTAGGCCAAGGTAGTAACCGGTATTCGCGACTGTACCGGAAGTAGACGCGGCCCAGGTATGGGTTTCAAAACTGCCGTAGGAATATGCCGCTTTGGTTTCCGGGCCAAGGCGGGGGTTTTTGGTGATAATATTTATAACCCCGGACATGGCATTATCGCCGTAGAGCGCGCAAGCCGGCCCTCTAACAATTTCCACTTTCTCAATATTATCCAAAGGAATTAAATCCCAATCCACAAGCTTATCGTTTCCTTTGTTTTGCGGTATCCCGTCTATGAGCACTAACTGATGCGTGGACATGCCGCCCCAAAACCCGCGCATATTTATCCTGCCGGTTGTGCCTACCCCGGAAGAATCATACGTATAAACACCCTCTAAATTTTTCAGCAGATCGGGGATGCTTTTAGCGTTTGAGGCCTTGATATCTTTAGCGGTAATAATACTGACGCTTGAAGAAACTTCCGAGCGCCCTCTTTCCACTCTGGAGGCGGTTACGTTTATTTCTCCCAAATCAAGCTGTTTGTCATTCTTATCCTCCAAAGCGTAAATGTCTTTAGGCATTATCAGAATCAGCATACCTATTAAAACTATAATCTTTTTTCTCATTTTTTTCCTCCCTCGAGAATATTGACCAGAAAGGCAATCGTCCGGGCTCAATCTAGTTCACAGTTCTAAAGCGCAAAGTTTATAAAGTTTTTAACTTGCGACTTACAACTTTTAACTAAACTATTACCGTTGCGGGGCAGCGCTCCGGATCTCACGGAGACTTCCTTTACCCGTCTGGTTGTAATTATTAACTCGTTTTTTTCCATTGTTCAAATCCATGTTTTTCTCTACACCAATACCTTAACTAAATCCGAACTTTTCCGTTTATTATCAGCTTTACCATTACCCGCTAAAAAGGTAACGTCCTTTAAATATTTCTTTGCCCTATCCACCACCTCCTTCATTTCTTTTTTCCGCGGCCTTTTCCATCCCATACCGGGCACCGGTATATAAGCGTCTATTCGAAGCGGTATGTTCGCGTCTATTTTACTTATCGCCTGGGCAATCCGGCTTATCTCTCCGGCATCGATATACCCCGGTATAAACACGCATTCGGCCCGCAAAGTTACGCCGCTACCGGCTAACATTTTTATATTCCTGAACACTCGCTCTGAATTTTTCCCCGTATAGTCCCGGTGAAGGCGGGAGCTTTTGGTTTTTATCCCCACGCAAATCTCATCAAGAAAAGAAACATCCGGCAGACGATACCCATTTGTAAGAAGCGTGTTATCAGTGTTGAGCTTTTCCTTGAGCTCTCTTGTCAAAAGCGCGAGATTTGAATCGATAGTCGGCTCGCCGCCCATGAAGATTAATTTTTTAATTTTTTCTTTAGACAGCGCGTTCAGAACCTGTCCGGCGGTTAGAAATACTTTTTTCCGTTTATCCGCGCCGTTCTGTTTTGAAGGCGGCAGGTGGATATCAAAATTGCACCGGCGCCGGATACATCCCCGGCATTGGAAATTGCACCCGTAAAAATACAGGCAGGCAACTTTGGATTTTGGAAAATAAGTTATATGATAAACGCGGGTTTTAATATCTTTAGTATTCAATGCCTTTTCTTCCTTTTGTGCCTTTATCGTAGGGGTGCTTGACCTTTGTAATCCGGCTTACGTAATCGGCCTTTTGCATGATTTTCTTCGGTGCGCCTCTGCCCGTCAGAATCAATTCCAGATTCTTGGGTTTGGAATTCACTATCTCCAGCACCTCTTTTTCCGTTAATGCCCCGTCCCGCGCGCAAACGCAGATCTCATCCAGCACAAGTAAATCATATTTGTTTTCTTTGAAAATCTTTTTGATAAACTCTATCGCCTTAAGGCATTCTTTACGGACCTGGGCTTTGCTTACGTTTTTGCAAAAACGGGGATGTTTTTTCGCGAAATAGAAAATATCCGCGCCGCTTTTCTTTAAAATTATGCTCTCTCCGCATTTCCATTTTTCCGGATTCTTGCAAAAGTAAACGCAGCCCACCTTCAAGCCGCAAGCCAGCGCCCGCACCGCGCACCCGATTGCGGCGGTAGTTTTTCCTTTGCCATCCCCCGTATAAACCTGAACTAATCCTATTCTTTGCGGCATGTCTTCTCCTTTATTTTGCGTTCCTCTTCAGACACCAGTATCACATACGGCTTTTGGCTGATCGGATTTTCCTTGACCACGACCACCGTCTTATAAACCTCTTCGATATTCTGATAAGTGAGTACCTCACGCGGCGGCCCTTCCTTGAAAATCCTGCCTTCATCAAGTAAGATCAACCGGTCGCAATAACTGCTTGCCAGATTCAAATCGTGCAGCACGATAATCACGGTCAAATTTCTTTCTTTATTTAACCTCTTAAACAAATCCAAAATATGCGCCTGGTGGCTGATATCCAGGTGCGCGGTCGGCTCATCCAGCAGCAAAAGATGCGGTTGCTGCGCAAACCCCTGCGCCAGAATCACCCGCTGCCTTTCCCCGCCGGATAACTCATTAATCTTGCGGTCGCGCAAAGACGCCGAATCCGTAAAATCCAAGACATTCTCCAGTATCGCGTAATCTGCTTTTTTCAGGGCTTCGAACCTGTCCACGTGCGGAAACCGCCCCATCAATACAAACTCTTCCACGGAAAAAGCAAACGGCACTTCCAGAATTTGCGGGATAACCGCCACCTCTTGCGCGAAATCGCGCGTTGAGATGCGGCCGACGTCCCGGCCTTTATAAAAAATATTGCCGCGCTGGGGCTTCAATATCCGGCTTATCGCGCGAAAAAGCGTGGTCTTTCCCGCGCCGTTGGGGCCGATTATGCCTAAAAAATCGCCCGGCTGGACGGAAAAAGACACATCGTTCACGACGATATTGTCTTCATACCCGCAGGATAAATTGTCGACCTTTAATATCTCCATATCAGAAAATATCCCAATGTTTGACTTTCAAGAGAAAGCTCAGGAAAAACACGCCGCCCAATATCCCGGTAATTACTCCCACCGGCAACTCCAGGGGCCGGATAATTACCCGGGCCGCGGCATCGCAGAGGACCAGAAAAATCGCCCCGGCCAAAACCGAAGCCGGCAGAAGTAAACGGTGATTAACGCCGACGATTTTGCGCATAAAATGGGGCACGATCAACCCCACAAACCCGATTATTCCCGATGCCGCTACGCAGGCGCCGGTAATGAACGATGCGATAATAAAAATTATCTTCTTTACCTGTTTCGAATTCACGCCCAGATGAAAAGCTTTTTCGTCCCCTAAAGTGAGGATGTTGATATCCCGCGAAAAAAAGAAAAGCAAACCAATCGCGGGCAGGATAAAAAAAGATACAATTTTTATTAGAGGCGCTGACGTTGAAGAGAGGTCTCCCATCAGCCACAAAATTATCCCATGCACGTCCTCGGCCCGGGAGACGGAAAAAATAAAAAACACCAGCGAAGAAAACAAAAAGCTCATTATCACCCCGCCTAAAATCAACGTGGGATTGGAAAAGCGTTTCCGGCAGGCAATGCCGTAGACCAGCAGAATACTTAACGCGCTGCCGCAAAAAGCAAACACGGGAATATAAACCCCGCTAATGCCGAACATCACGCCCAGGCTCACGCCCAACGCCGCTCCTCCGGAAACGCCCAGGGTATACGGCTCAGCCAGAGGGTTGCGCAGAAGCCCCTGAAACACCGCTCCGCAGCAGGCCAGGCCAGCGCCGACGAGCATCCCCAAGATAACCCGCGGCAGGCGAATTTTCCAGATAATATCCCGTTCGATGCCCGAACCGTTTGGATGGAAAAGATAATAAACCGCTTTTTCCGCTTTCAGTTCGCTGCCGCCGGCGAGGCTGGCGACGGCAAAAGAGGCTAAAAGCATCAGAATAAGCAAGCTGAATATTCCAATACACTTCTTATTATTCAAAACTACTCCTTTTGTTGAAAACTTTCCGGATGCAAAAGCGCGGCTACCTTCCTCAACCCCGCAAGAAAACTCAGCGGCGTAGGCCGGCAGACGATATCCGCGTTAATAAGATAAATCCGGCCGGACTTGGCGGCCTCTAACTCCTGAAATTTCTGCCAGTATATCTTTTCCTTCTCCGTAACATTACCCATAATAACCAATATGATTACCGCCGGGTTCATTTTCAAAACTTCTTCGCGGCTAACGCGGGGATAGATAACCAGAGACGTCCCGGCAAAAACATTAATTCCGCCGGCGTATTGGATAAATTCGTTCGCGAACGCCTTGGCGCCGATCGTAACCAAAGGCCGCGCGCCCACCTCCCAGAACACTCGCGCGGCGGGCAAAGCTTTAACTTTTTGAGAAATATACCGCACTTCCTTATCGACCCTGTTAACGATTTCTTTGGCTTTTTGCTCTGTTCCCGTCAATTTCCCCAATTTCAGAAAGCTATTTATAATATCGTCGTAGGTGTTGCATTTATCAAAAGCGATTACGTCCAGCCCCAGGCTTTTCAACTTATCTATTGTCTGCGGCCGGTTGATGCCACGAACCGCCAGAATCATGTCCGGAGAAAGAGAAAATATCTTTTCGATATTCGGGTTAATCAGCGTCCCGATGATTTCCTTTGTCCGGGCCTCTGCCGGGTAATTGCAGTAAGACGTCACGGCAATGAGTTCCTCCCCCATACCCAAAGAATACAGGCTTTCCGTTATCGACGGCGTAAGCGAAACTATCCGTTTTGGCCCATCCGCGGCAAAAATTATATCCGGGGTCAATACCACCAGAAAAAATAAAACTAAAACTTTAAACTTTATCCCTGATTTCATATAATATTCACGTTACGTATTTGTCCTTAAAATTCTACCATCTTAAAAGTAGTAAAAGCATCTTTATCCCAGCCGTCCCAAAGATAAGCGTTTTCTCTGCTCTCCGCGATTAAACGCAGCGCATAGCAAACCTGCTCTACGTAAAGCTCGCAAAATGCGCCTTTAGTTTCAATTGCGCCGTTCATTTCATAAGCCTCGGCCGGACAGGGCGCGCCGCAAAAATGACGGATAGCGCAGCGCCGGCACGGTTCAATATTCTCAATACGCCTTTCTTTAACAGATTTAAACGGCGCTGTTTCCAGGATGTTTCGGATATTGTCTTTAAAAATATTTCCTCCTTTAAATTTTTTAATTCCGATAAATTCACTGCAAGGGAACATGTCCCCTCGGCTTGAAACCGCAAAAAAGCACCTTCCGCCGCCGCAGGGCGAGATATCGCACATTAAACGGCGAGCCAAAGGAGCAATAATACCGATTAAAACATTGGCAAAGTTTGCGACCACAAGCTTGCGGCCGGTTTTCTGGTAAAGTTGATATGCGCGCTCCAACGCCCGCAAATACTGCTTCGCGATATCAGAATCCAAAGGCTTATGCTTACGGCTGCCGGGAAGCGTACAGCGCACCGGATTAAGCATGCACGTAGGCACTTCCATGCGGTGCAAGAATTCAACCATTTCAGCCTGAAAAGCCATATTCTCTTTGGTTACGGTGCAAATGACGGAATAATTATCATAACCTCGAAGCATATCCATAGACCCAATTACCTTTTTAGAAACACCTCTACCACTCCAGTTTCTACGCAAGCGGTCGGCTACGCTTGGAAGGGGCCCGTCCAAAGAAAGGCCAATACTTATTCTTCTTGATTTCAGGAATTCTATATCCTGGAAATTCAAAAGCGTGCCGTTAGTCTGAATCCCGAAACGGAAATCACGGCCAAACTTATCTATTGCTGAAAAAACCGCCTTCTTATTAAGCAGTAGTTCTGCGCCGTGAAAAACAATCTGCGGCTTTTGGCTTTTTTGGCCAAAGGAGGCCAAACCATGGCCTTGTGGCCTATCGGAAGCCAAACCACTGCCTTCTGGCTTGTGTCCATCAGGCAAGTTGTCTCTAAAATACCTTCTTAAGATTTTTAACGCTTCCAGAAGCCTGCGGCTGGACATATGCTTACCATTTTTGCGTAAACTTTTTGGGATATAGCAATACGAACAATTCAAATTACAGCGATCCGTAGGATTAAAATACACCGCCGAAGGCTTTAAGTCCTCCCTTAAAGTCTTTATCTCCTCGTTAAAAACCTCTTTCTTCCTCTGGTATTTACGAAGCAGGGAAGAATTGTTTAGGAGCCGGCTAATCTGGTCTTTTTTAAGCAGCGCCCAGAACGCCGTATCCGCAGAGATAATTCCGATATAATCTTTATGTCCGATATCTATGGGTTGAAGCTGTAATCCGTCCGCCGTATTAAAACGATTTAATTTATTCATTATTCTCCCTAATCTAAAAAAACCTGCGTTTCGCTATAAAAAACTCCACTTCGGAAAAAGATTGATTCCAAGCGGCGCCTTCCTTCGGCGAAGTACCTTGAATCTGTCAAAGGAGAACGCCGTCGAATATATCGATCTATTTCTTGTCCAAAAGAACGTAATGCGATAAACCCGTACCGTTTGCTTTACACTTTTTCCGATAAGCGATCACGGTTTTCTTTGCCTTGCGTATTTTTTTCTCCATCCCACATCACCTCCTTTATTCTTTTTTTTAAATTTACCTCTAAAAACCAGTGTTTATTTTTTAACACCTTTTTTTTAGTAACGAATTCTACCGGCTTATTAAAAATAGGCCCATTATACACGAAAGTATGAAATTCTCCCTTCTCTCCGCAGGGATCGATTCCCGGACTAATACCCCTGATAAACTCTTTATTTATTCTTTTCCCCAGCGATTCTTTGCCAAAAAGATCAGCTCTGGCAGAAACAACTATAGCTTTAAATCCTGAATTAATAATTTCAAAAATCAATTCCCGGGTATCCCGGCCCCATAGCGGCAAAATCGGCTTAACCGGTATTTCCGCGCAAACCTTATCGATCCAGTCCTTATGTTCCGTTAAATAGATATCGCCGAAGACAACACCTTCGATACCTTTTTCTCTTTTCCAATCCCCAATTATTGCCTTGAACTCATCTCGGTATTTTTCTTTCGGCATCGCTTTTTGAAATACAGGAATATCAGTCAGCCGCGCCTGTTTTAAAACCAGCTCCGCGGCCAGTCCGTGCGAGAGGGAATTCTTGCCATCGCTTGCAATAAAGTTAATCAACCCGCAAACCTGATATCCCTGCTGCTGCGCTTTATAGCAGGCAAAACAACTGTCCTTGCCTCCGCTCCATAAGCTTACGACTTTCATTATATTCCTCCCTTAACAATTACCAGCCCCGCGATCAAAAACAATACAGAAGCTATATACATCACCCGCACGCTCTCGCGGATATGCTGAACGCTTAAGGGCTCAAGCGCATCTGCGATAAACGGCTTTTGCACGGCAATGGAATCATAAAAATTCGTCCCGCCCAGCTGCACGCCCAACCCTCCGGCCATGGCCGCTTCCGCCGCGTCGCTATTCACTCCCGGGCCCCGGAATAAATATCTTAGCGTCCACTTAAGAGCGTTAAGCCCATTTTCCCCGCAAAAGAACATGGACACGCAGATCAGAAAAGAAGTTATTTTCGCGGGAATAAAATTCAGCAGCCCGTCAAGCTTTGCGGAGGCCCAGCCAAATTCCCTAAACCGCTCGTTTTTATGGCCAACCATCGAGTCCAGGGTATTCACGGCTTTATACAGCCAAGCCAGAATTGGCCCGCCTAAAAAAGCGTAGAAAAGCGGCGCGACAATACTGTCCATCGTGCTTTCCGCCACGGTCTCCACCGTCGCCCGGATTATTTCCGGCTCGTCTAAGTCTTTTGTCTCCCGTCCCACAATCAGGGCGAGGCCTTCCCGTGCTTGGCTGATATTTCCATTTTCCAAATGTTTTTTAATTTTATTAGCCTCGATTGCCAGCGCCTTCACGGAAAAGGAAAAATAAACCAGCAATATGGAAACCCCGTAAAACAAAACCGAGTGAATCATCGCCGCTAATTTTAGAGTTCCCCATACCGTAAACATCACGCTCAGCAATACCAGAACAACCAATATCATTCCAGAAAGTTTTCTCTTGTTTGCCCTGCCGATATTTAACTTCTGTTCCAGCTTTATTATTAACCTGCCGATAAACCGCACCGGATGAGCGGGCCACTGCGGATCGCCCACCAGCAAATCCAGAATATACGCCGCCGGGATAATAAATATTTCCAAATTCACGCCCCGTCCCTCATGATTTTATAGAGTAACTCCATATCCATATTCTCGCGGAAAAGCTGCGCGAGCTTATCGAATTCTTTATCGGGATCAAACCCCGCGGTTATCGATAACGGCGGCCATCCTTTTTTGTGCCGCAGCCGGTTTAAGAAATTCCTTCTGAAACTGCCTTCATCAAAAACACCGTGCAGATATGTCCCCCAAACCCGGCCCTTTTCTAAAGCCGCGCCGTCAAAATCCCGCGTCTTTTTTCCCTGCCGCTCAATAATCCTGAAAACCGGCTTACATCCATTAAGAATTCGCGTCCGGCCATGATGAATCTCATAACCCGATACTCCAAGCCCGGAAGTTATTTCTTCAGCTTTAACCTGAGATAAAATTTTCTCATTTTCGAATGTGGTAACCACCGGCAAAAACCCCAGAGCTTTCGTCTCCGTTTGCGCCGATTCCGTGGTTTCGCGGTCATAGATATAATCTCCCAGCATCTGATACCCAGCGCAGAGGCCGATGAGTTCAAGCCGCGGATTGTGCTCGAAGGACTGGCGAATCTTTCGGGCCAGGCCTGATTTTCGTAAATGTTGCAAATCAGAAATGGTACTTTTACTTCCCGGGATAATAATTGCGTCGGGATGTCCCAGCTCTTCCGGCGAAGACACATAACGCAGCCGCGCATCCGGCTCATTTTCCAAAGCGTCGAAATCGGTAAAATTCGATATGTGCGGCAGGCTGATTATTGCGATCTCGATAACGCCTTTGCGTAATGCGCGCTGTTTACTTTTTGCCATCGCGCGCTTCTCCAGCGGAACCGAGTCCTCTTCCGGAATTTTTATATCTTTAAAGTAGGGAATAACGCCTAAAACTTTTTTGCCTGTTTTTTTCTCCAGAAAATCTATACCCGGCCTCAACAATCTTTTATCCCCCCGGAACTTATTAATAATAAAACCCTTAACCATCTTTCTTTCTTCTTTGGTCAGTAGTTCCAGCGTTCCCACAAGCCAGGCAAACACCCCGCCCTTATCGATATCGCCGGTCAAAATAACCGGAGCCCGCGCGCGGGCTGCCATCTGCATATTTACAATATCGTGCTGCTTTAAATTTATCTCCGCGGGCGAGCCGGCGCCTTCGATAACAATTACTTCATACTCCGCGGCGAGCCGCTTAAAAGACTTAAAAATTATACCTTTCGCCTTTTTCTTGTACTTAACATACTCATAAACCGACATGTTCTTTACCGGTTTTCCGGTAACAATTATCTGGGCCCTGCGGTCGGACATAGGTTTAATCAATATTGGGTTCATATCCACGGTCGGCTCAAGACGCGCCGCCTGCGCCTGCGTTGCCTGGGCGCGGCCGATTTCCCCGCCCTTTTTGGTAACATAGGAATTCAGCGCCATATTCTGGGCTTTGAACGGGCAGACGCGATATCCATCCTGCAGGAAAATCCGGCATAACGCGGCAACAACCACGCTTTTGCCCACGCCCGAACCCGTACCGCAAATATGGATTGTTTTTGCTTTCACTATGTCAACGCCTTATTTAGGGTTCACTTTTCAGCAAACCCTGATTACACAGATTTTAAAGTGTCTGATGAATTTTTCAGCAGACCTTCTTTAACGCCGCGATTAAGCGGATATTGTCTTTTCTCGCTTTTACCGCTACCCGGAAAAATTTGTTATTCAGCCCCCGGAAATTACCGCAATCGCGGATAATGACCGCTTCCTTTGCCAGTTGTTCACATAACGCGGCCGCGGATTTTGCCCGGCAATGTTGTTCCAATTTGCAAAAAATAAAATTAGCCGCGGCCGGATAAATTTTTATGCCGGAAATTTTCGCGAGTTTCTGAATTAAAAACCGCTTCTCGCGCCGGATAAACTCTCTGCTTTTTTTTATATATCCGTTATCTTTTATCATCTCCTGCCCGATAACTTGAGCCGGAACATTTACATTCCAGGGATACTGAAACGCGACGAGCCGTTTTGCCAGGCGGGGGTGCGCGGCGATATAGCCGAGCCTTAATCCGGCCAGGGCAAAAAACTTGGTTAATGACCTGATTACGAAGAGGTACCTGTTCCACCGCACTTCCCGCAGCAGCGAAAATTGCCCGGCATTGTTATCGGCGAAATCCATAAACGCTTCATCCACCGCCAAAAACACCCGGTTGCGTTCGCACATATTCATTAACCGCCGCATTTCTTCTTTTGTAAGCATTGTCCCCGTGGGATTGTTGGGGTTGCAAATAAAAACAATTTCTGTCTTCGGGATAAGCTTAGCCAGCTTTACGAAATCTACCTTAAAATCATCTTTTTCTCCTGCCGCGAGAAACTCTATCTTTGCTCCGTATAATCGCGCGGCGGCCTCATATTCGCTGAATGTCGGTGTAATTATCAGCGCGTTTTTTATTTTTAAAGCCTGCGGTATTAAATAAATCAGCTCGATAGAACCATTACCGATAATTAAATTATCCGGTCTTATTTTATACATTTTTGCTATCTCATTTTTGAGACTTTCGGACTTAGGCTGCGGATACCGCGATAAAGAACTAATATTATCTGTAACCAATTTTTTTATCTGAGGCGGCAAACCTTGCGGATTAATATTTACACTAAAATCCACTATCTTATCCATAGACAATCCCGAGTGTTTAACCATCTTGCTGAGATTGCCGCCATGTTCGTCTTTCCGCATAACCTTTATACCTTTTACTTTTCCAAATCCACTTCTATTAAGTATTTTTTTCTGTAACTTGCGCGCTTTCAAATGTCGCCATCTCATTCATGATTTTAAGGCTGGCATCAACTATATTCATCGCCAATGCCGCGCCAGTTCCTTCTCCTAATCTTAAATCGAGATTTAAAAGAGGCTTAAGGCCCATAAACTTAAGCGCGATTATATGTCCTTTTTCAACCGAACAATGCGCCGCAATTAAATACTGTTTTACTTTCGCACAAAGTCGATAAGCAATCAAGGCCGCGGCGCCTGAAATAAAACCATCGATTACGACTGGAACCTTACGTGCGGCGGCGGCCAGAATAATCCCGGCTAATCCGGCAATCTCAAACCCGCCTACTTTTGACAAAACATCCATTGCATCTTTGCGGTCGGGCTTATGAAGTTTTAGTGCTTGTTTTATCAATTTTACTTTATTTTTAAATGCCTTTTCATTAATGCCCGTACCTCTTCCTGTAACATCGCTTACCGCAGAAGCGGTAATCGCCGCCACAATGGCACTCGAGGATGTAGTATTGCCTATTCCCATATCTCCTGTGCCAATAATATCAATACCTTTTTTAAACTCGCTTTCAAAAACCTCCACCCCGGCCAAAACAGCCTGCTTGGCCTGAACTCTTGTCATCGCTTTTTCTTTTAGAAAATTTTTTGTGCCAAAGCCGATCTTTTTTATTTTTAATTTTGCACTTTGCAGTTTTAACTTTTCCTTAACCCCCATATCTACGACCACGACCCGGGCTTTGACATGCCGCGCCAGCACATTAATCCCGGCTCCACCTTTTAAAAAGTTATAAACCATTTGCGCGGTAACTTCCTGAGGAAAAGCGCTTACCCCTTCTTCCGCTATGCCATGATCGGCAGCGAGTGTAAAAACGACTTTATTTTTTAAAGACGGGTTTAATCTGCCGGTGATACCCGCTAGCTGCTTCGCTAAATCTTCAAGCCGCCCCAGGCTCCCCTGCGGCTTAGTCAAAAAATCTAACTTCTTCTGCGCAATTTGCATGGATTTATTATCAAGATCTTTGATTTTGTTTATAACTTCTTTTATTTTATTCATCGTGTTTATAGCTATCCTTTCATCTTTAACATCATCCCTGAAACGACTAAATAAACCTCATCACTTATCTTGGCAACCTTCTGGTGGGCAATACCCATAATGTCTCTAAATATACGCGCCATTTCGTTATCCGGAACAATTCCCCAGCCGACTTCATTGGAGACAATTATAACAGTTGCCTTTGTTTTTTTAAGAGCACTAAGCAAATCATCTATCTTCTTTAAAATTTCCTTTTCTTTGCATCCGGAACATAAAAGATTGGATACCCACAAAGTCAGACAATCAAGGATAATAAGTTCTTTTTCAGTCTTAAACTTCCGGATTAAGGCGGGGACATTTATATCCTCTTCGATTGTCTTCCAGGTCTTGGGCCGAGATTGTTTATGTTTATGTACCCGTTTTTTCATTTCCGCGTCTTGCGGCTTACAAGTCGCTAAAAAAACAACCTGTTTACAAGATGCCTTGGCCAACTTCAATGCCAAACTGCTTTTTCCACTGCGTACTGCGCCGGTAATAAAAACTGTTTTCTTCATGATTTTTTAAGTTTATGTAAAATTACTTTTTTATTTTTTAGTCTAAAATAATTTATAGAAGCTGTTCCCACTTCGATATCCCAGAACATCTGTATTTTCTTATTTAACAAATCAGAAATCGCGATCTTTATCGGTCCGGCGTGGCTTATGCATACAATTTTTTTACCGGCATATTGCTCTAATATACCCGATAAAAACCCCATGACTCTTTTTTCTAAATCAGATAATTTCTCGCCCTGAGGCGGCCGGTTATGATAAGGATCGTCTATCCACCGGCAATAACGTTTTTTGTCAAAACTTACAATTTGTTCATAGCTTAAGCCTTCCCAACGGCCAAAATTCAGTTCCGCTAAGGCGGAAGTAAATACGGCCTTGCGCCGGGGAAACAGGGTTTGCGCTGTCTGTTGCGTACGTTTAAAACAACTACAAAAAATAACATCAGGTCTGGGCATTCTATTTTTATCCCGCAAACTAAGGACTTGAGCCCGACCTGTCTTATTTAACGCTGCATCGGTAAAACTACAGTATCGTTTTTTTCTATTATACTGCGTCTCGCCATGACGAATTAAAAATAATTCCGTAATCATGATTCCTTAAGCCAGTAATAGTGTAAAGAATAATACACTGATTTGCGCAATCTCGCCCATTGCTCCAATCGTATCGCCGCTTACACCGCCAATCTTCTTTTGTAT
>Ga0180007_10005195_pt1 | contig 13350 bp, 21 predicted proteins | sample MM_PC_MetaG_FD_121122 | JGI IMG/M metagenome (GOLD analysis project Ga0180007, IMG submission 121122) | Groundwater microbial communities from the Aspo Hard Rock Laboratory (HRL) deep subsurface site, Sweden - MM_PC_MetaG | ecosystem: Environmental > Aquatic > Deep subsurface > Groundwater... | reverse complement strand
GCATCCCTAGCCTTCATAAGTTCAAGCTGGTGCTCTTCCAGGGTAATCTTGCCCTCAGCTAACTTCGTGCCCAGTTCGAGTTCAGCCTTAGCAAACGCCAAGTCCTGCGGGGTTCTCAGGTCAGTGACCCTAGGGTTATCAAACGGCGGCTCCAGCAGAGTCTTGTAGCCGTTTGGTATATTAGACAGTTTACGGAGATAGTCAAGTTTCTCCTGGTCAATGGGTATCGGCGGATTGCCACCCTCCATTATCTCACGGAACATGCCCTCCATGACATTATCGAGAGGCTTTTTCTCCGTGGCCATTTTGTCCAGAGCCTTGAGGACTGGTTGTTGCTCCCCAAATACCCGTTGCAGCCGGCTGTAGGCTGAACCACCCCTGACGCCGGGTTCTCTCGGTATCGGTCTACCTTGGAGCGCATTAGTCAGAGCGGTAATGGTGGACATCATCTCATACGGCTCTTCTTTCAGCACATGGTAGACTTTGGCGAATAGCGCATCCCGCATGTCCTCAGCGAAGTTGGCCAGGTATTCGGTGGTAGCGCGAGGCAATTCACCGGACATGCTCTCCATGATAGCCTGCTTGAGCGAGTCTTCCGTGTTCAAGCCTTGGGAGACCATCAACTCCTGTGCCCTGGCCTTCAGGATTTGGGCACGTTGCCCCCTTGCCTCACGCCTTAGCTCTCTGGTCAATTCCCATGCACTGAGAACGCTGGGGGAGTTAATGTATTCGGCAAAGACGCTATTCAGAGCGTCTATCTGTTCGATAGTAAAACCCTTAACGCCGCTCAGGTCAGTACCGGCGCTGACCATCGTTTCCCAGTTCTGCCTTATCTCAACATCGGTTACTTCCGGTCGGGGTTCCAGTGGCATCTTCGTCATTTCCCTGGTGACAGTGGCTTCCAGTTCCTTGATTCTAGCTCTCTCTTTTCTGAGAGCATTCACCCGCCCCGCAATTTGGTCAGGCGTCATACCAGTTGCCTTGGTTAAGTCATCAAGTGCTACATCCCTCGGCACATGGTTATATTGCGAAGTTCCCTTCTGAGTGTAGGCAGAGAAGTCATGTCCGGGGAATAGAGCCTCAGCCTGTTTGACTGTGAAGTAATCAGGGTATGTCCGTTCTCTTAAAGAAATAAAGTGGTCGAGTCCTACACTCTTACCACCTATCTTAAATCTGGCCTGAGCCACTGGGTCATTCGCTAAAGTATCCTTCAGGACTTCAAGTTCAGCCTGTGCCTCGTAAGCCACTTTGTCCTCTTCAGGTGCTTCCTCGGCTTTCCTCTGCGCTTCCTCAAGCCTAGTCTGCCCTAATGCTTTCAGCCTCTCAGCCTCAGCCTTTGCCGCCTCTTGCTGTTTGAGTTTTTCAACATCAGCTAGTGGAACTTTGCCAGCTTCCTTGCCTGATACCTCAGCGAGCATCTCGGCCTGAGCAGCCTCTTTACCCATGCCAGGAAGTCCGGTCTGTACAGACGTAGAGGGTGCCATTTCTATAGCAGGGGGCTTAATGACTTGCTGAGATAATTTAGCCGCTTCATCTTTGGTCAAAGCTTCAAATGCCTTAGAGCCTACTTTGCCCTCTAACCCTGCCGACTTAGCCAGTTCAACCCTTTGCTCAACCAACATCCCTTCCCATGCAGCTTTGCTGATAGCTTCTCCCCCAGGCAGTTCAATAGCCCCCGTCTCTGCGCTGACCTTCTGATACCACTTCTGGGTCTGAATGTCCTGCACCCACCCTCTAGCCTTCATCTGCGCTTCGCTTAACCCCTGTGTGATAGATGGCGCCACCTGCCTTACGGAAACACCAGCAGCAAATCCACCGGGCACTATGGTAGCCACCGCCGTCTTAACCGCTATATCAGGCACATTAGCCAGGATATCCCTGTTCTCGTTGAAGAAACTGACCGCCGTGTTGCCCACAATCTCCTGCAATACCTCGGTGCTCACTTCGGAAAATTGGTCAATGGTGAAGTTTCTCCCGAATCGCTTTATGGTCTCGGCGACACCCCGCTTGACCAGCGCCTTAGTAGCCTCGCCCTTGAACCTCCGCATCAGGAGCGGTGATATTTGCTTGAGCAGGGGGATACGGCCAACGCTTTCAAGCCCGCCAATTAAGGTGCCTGCGGCCAGAGCTAGTTCTGCCGCCTTATCTTCAGGGGCACCAGCAGCAATCAAGTCCTCATAGACCTGCTGCCCTTCAATCGGCGTCATTATCAAGGCGGTTCCCAGCATTGCCCCCAAGCCAACTCCACCGGTCAGAGCTGCCATGCCAGCCGCAGTTACCAGAAACGGCGTTATATTTGCCAGCTCATATGCGTAATAGCGCGGGTCTTTCAATAACTCAGGGTGCTTGAAAGCGCCCTCTTGATAATCGGCGGATGGCTTCATCTCGGGATGTTTCAGCATCCATTCCTCATATTCGGTCTTGTTCTCAGCGTAAAGCCTGCGAAGCTCGGTTCTGGCCACTTCCTCTACCTGTTTCTCATACTCAGAGACGACTGGTGGTATTCCTAGACGTTTCTCATATTCAGAGAGAAGCGGTGTCATTATCATGTACTTTGATATAAGTTCAGGGAGAACAGTCAAGGCAAAGTTCTCTATATTCTCCCAGTAGCCTTTCGCACCCCAGATAACCCAATCAAATATATCTTTGGCGATGTTCTCTTGCGGTGCCTTAGTAAACTCTTGGGTGGCGGGGTTCCACCTGCCCACGAAATCACCGCGCTCATCGTAGGCAACTTGGTTCTGCCTGTCCACCGAGAGGCGCATGGTCTGCCCGTCAACCGGTATCTGTAGTTTCTGGAAGCGAAGTGCGCCGGCAATCTCGGCATCGGACATGCCAAGCATACGCAGTAATTCTACCTTTGATTCCCGGCTATTACCGGTCTGAATAGTATCCCAGAACAGGACGGGGTTCTCGTCAATGAGGTTAGCCAAATCCTCAACACTGAACTGGGGGAAGATGGTCTGTATTACCTGAGTGCGTTTTTCCTCCAGAAGTCCAGCCGCTTCAACCTGTTGGCTGATACCGATAATGACATCATCGGGGATATTGAGTAGCCTCAGAGTTTGCTCCGCTTTAGGCACGCTCGTCTTAGAATACAGGTCAGCAATAAAGCTAGTTGTGTCTTGTGCTAGCTCTAACCGCAGGTCTCTGACAGGAGTATATTGTTCGGTCTCAGGGTCGAAGGCATAGTCCTCCGATTCGAGGACGGTTTCCTCAGCTCCTGCGGCTACTTGCGGCTGCATACCTACTGGTGGTTCTGCCTCCACTGTCGGCGCTACGGCCATAGGCGGCGCTTCCAACTGCGCCCTGGTGAACTTAGCACCTTCCGGTGAGATAGCAAGGTAATCCTCAATGTCGCCAGTTGTCCCGAACTTAATATCTTTGAATGTCCAGCCTTCAGGGGAGATACGGGTCTGGTCTGGCTTTATCTGCCACCCTTCTGGTGTCTGGTAGGTGAAGGCATAGCCGGACTCCGACTCATAAGGTTCAACCTTGACTGACCAAGCCGGGTCGAGGTCAATGCCGAAGTCTGCCTTAGCCTCTTCCGCGCTGTATAGCCTACCGCTCTTGACACCGGCCAGGAAGTCAAGCCGCTTCCCGAAGCTCTTGAGGCGCTGCTGGAATAAATCCTTAGTCCCTGTGACCACTGTTACCTCAATCCGGGCAATCCTTTATGCTTAGGTATAGTCTGCCTCAGTTGCTGGGTTATAGAGGCAAGGCCGTCTTTCTTACCCGGCGTTGCTCCTGCCCCCCCCAGTTTCTCATTCAGCATCTTGAGATAGGCGTCTTTGTTAAATGTGTTCTTAGGCATCTGGCACCTCATTTGTATCTACTTTAAGTGGTGCGATAATATTCCTTCGTTCCATTTCAGGACGATATTGTGGCAGTTTCCTAACTGCGGCCACACTTAGCCCCCGGAATACTAGATTAAGTGGGGCAAGAATCGGTCTTTCGCAGCGACAAACATCAAGATTGCCTAGAAGATGAGTATGCGAGCAGACTAGGCAGAAATTACCTTGCCTTTCCTTTTTTGTCAAGTCCATCTCAGTTATTCCTCTCCATCCTGCGCCTTTCCGCCCTGTTCGCAGGTATATTGGTCGGCAGGACAATCTGCGGCTTCTTTTGGGCAGTCCCCTCTTCCAGCTTGGTGACATAGATGCACCCGCAGTCGGAGCAAATATCGGTCTTGAAGAAGTAGCTGGGCACCTGTGCCCCGGTTGGCAATGTCTTCAGCATTTGCTCATTGGCTACAGGCCCGGTTCTCTGGTCGTAGCAGAAGTCCCAGCCTTCTTTTGCCAACCCGTTCTCCTTCATGCGCTTGACTATATCAGCAAAGAAGCCTTTGCCTTCGGGTATGGTCTCATCTAAGCCGAAGTGCTTGATTATCCACTCTTTCAGGCTACATAAAGGGCACTTATCGAAGGTCTTTACTTTGGCTTTCTCTGGCTCATTCGGTTCCATTATTCAGCCTCCTCCTCTTTAGGGCTTGCGCTCCTGATTGCTTCTCTCTTAATTCCACCAATTTCTCCACCTCGACCTAAGAGCGGTATCAGTGGCTCGCCTGGCTTCTCGCCGTTCCCAGATGGGATTGGCGGCGGTAGTATCCCCTGTTTAATCTGGTCTATAGTGGCGCCCATTTCGGCAGCCAAGATTTGCGCTTCAACCGCAGCGTTCTCATCCCCGTCTTCAGCCATCTCTAGCAAATTCATTATCACACGGTTACGTAGGATATTGGGGGAAATCTTCTCTGCAACCTCCGAATACCACTGTCTTTGCAATCCTTTCGGGTCTTCGACTTGCAGGATATTCTCGTAGGCAAATCGACGCGGGTAAATATCTCTTGACTGATTAACTATAGCCATCCTTGCCACATCCATCGTAGGAGATTTGAGGAAGTTTTTGAAGGTAATCTCATACTCGCCCTCAAGGTCGGCTATCTTGAAACTCCTCTTGTGGCCGGGCGTGCCGATTTCAACCTCAGCCATTCCCTCCCGCTTGGCCTCCATGATGGTTTGCCTTATTAACATATTGGCGGTGTCCTTATTCAGCGCCTCTCTGGTCTCCAGCCTGGGCAGGAAGACCTGATTTTTGCCTTCCCCGATTTTAACTAAAGCTACGGCGGAGAGCGTCTGGTTGAAGTTGCCGATGTCAATATCGGTAAAACTAGCTTCCTGTAAAGCCTTCTCGATGGCCTGGTAAACTAACTGAGTGGCCCGGATAGCATCCCCATATTCAATACGGGCTATGTCCTCACTCGGTTTCATGGCCGTTACAGTACCCGAACCAGTCACGTCCTCATATTCGGAAGGCTCGCCGCCACCCTCCAATTTCTGTTTCATGGGGGGCTTAACTGTCTTGAGGTTCAGGGTCTGGAGAATGGTAATCCACCGGTTCAACTCCGCCACTAGGTCACGAATCATAAAAAAGAGCGATTCGCCTTCGTACTTCAGCCGGTCATCATCCATGAGAATATTGCCGTAGCCCAGGGGCACAATCTGATGCACCACTGGGACGAACCCCCAGCCATGTTCCTCGGTTCTGGGTGTTTTCCCGTCCTTTTCAACTGTTATCCTTTCGGTGCCGAGATAGACCTCATTGTGTTCATCATCCCAAATATCAGTTACCCACTCATTCTTGCCCTGAATCACCCGGCCATAGTCTTTTTGAATGTCACGCCCGGACCGGTAGCACTTGTATGCCCGCCATCCCTTGCCCTCCCTGTCTACCTCGCCGTAAACAAACCTGGTGTCCCACGAGGTAATGTCGGGGATTAATTTACCGTTCTCTATGCGAAACAGGATGCGCCGGGCCGCTCTGCCCCGGATGCAAGCCTGGGTATCGGTAAAAAAATTAAGAGGCGCATCACCAGAGGCCATCGCCATCTGGTTGGCTGAGGCGAAGGCGGATTTAAGGAAATCCTCTATCTCCGCCGTATTAATCTTGCTGTTATCGGATATAACAACTATCTGCTGCTCGGCTGCGTTCAGGGCTGATATGACGTTAGATGCAAATATGGCTGGCTTGTTAAGCGTGACGTTGACAACATCCTTGACGGTCTGCCCTGTAGCGTCTTTCATAATATACTTGGCAAGATGGAGGAGTTTGTCGTCATCATCCATGCGACCGTGCAGCCCTAATAACTCGGTCTCCTGCTCTTTAATCTCCTTTAGATAGTCTGGCATCTCCGCCTCCTACTCTTCATTACTTCTCCGCAACTATTATTATTCGCCTCGCCCATACCTTCGGGCGTATCCACCCTATCGTCTTCACCAACCAGTTGTACTTTGAGTATTTGCCTATTATCGCTGGATTGCCTGTGCTCACCTTAATGTCCTTAAAACCATGATGAGAAAGCAAATCACGCATGGCCCTGGCTGTAGCTCCATGTACTGAATCAGAGCAAGGTGACCCATTATTAAATATCGTTCCGCAGTGGATGTACTGCGATATATGCACATCGCTAGGCTGGAAGCCGAATATGAGAGGCACCCACTGTATATAGCTGGACATATTAGGGAGATTTAATGCCAAATGGCCCCCGGGCTTTAGCAAGCGATATGCCTCCTGTATCGTGTTGTCCATGTATTTCAAGTGATTCAGCATCCCATTAGTCATAACGAGGTCAAAATGGTTAGACGGCAGAGGGATTCTTCCCGTCTCCATATCAACTTCGAGGCAGTTTATGCCGCGTCCACTTGCCATCCGAATGTCCTTATCCACACCGACCATCTCTTTAGCCTTGAAATAATCGCCTACCATTAACAGAACCCCTCCGGTGCCGCAGCCTATATCCAGAACGCTATCCACTTTACCAATTCCAGATAATGCTTTCAGATACTGGGACAGCATTAAGGCAGTATAGCTAGTCTTATAATCAGCTTCGGTTAGGTTTATGTCTTCACCCTCCTTGCATTCGGATTGACCTTGCTCCGGCGGTTCGGCTCATGCCCGTCCCGCCACAGGTGCGGCACCACCGTTATGATGCGCCTGGCTCTCCCACCGCACTTGGGGCACCAGCGCACCGTATCGTCATTATAGCTCATTCTCTCCTCAAAGCGGTAAGAGCAGAGAGAACACTCGTAGTAATAAAGCGGCACAGGTTACTCCTTTGTAGCCTCCATGACTTCTTCTATTATTAACGCTGGGAGAAGTTGCCCGATTTTGTCCATGAGACAGTGAAAGCAGAAGAATTCAGTACGGTTATCAATTGAAAATCGTATAAGGTTTAGCTCCATACATCCTAAGTTAGTTGTTTTGCCAATTTCCCCATGTACTGGACAACTCACTTTAATCATTTCTTCACCTCTATCAACCCCCGCGTCCTGCACCACCCCTGCTTGACCATCAGCTCCGCATTAGCCCGCTCAGTCAGCCTCTCTTGAAAACGAGGCAACCCGCCGTCAATCCTGCGGACCACCCCATGAGAATCGAGGTAGCGCAGTACCCCGGTGACAACCTTGCTGGGCAACCTCTCCAGCCCCAGTTCTTTCCTGATGACGTTAGCTATGCCCTGCTCTAGTTTATCTATGACCACTTTTAACCTCCATATTTAGCTCCCGTTTTAATCTGCGATAAGCCCTGACCGCCAGGCAGATTACGTAGATGGACAATACCAGGCCCAGGTAACCACCCACTTCCACCACGAGCAGTAGTATGCTTGACCGTGTGTCGATTATCTCGTCTCCCATATTAGTGCCTTTAGAACACTTGCTATGTAAGTTAGTCTACCCCTTTTGTCACAAGGGTCTTTCCAGAAAAGAGTCGGTAAAAAACCCGTCAGCATCATCAATAAATAGCCGAAGGTTAAAATGATTTCAATACTAACCCTTCCACCCAGCCTTATAATCGTGAATAACGCACCGCCGTTTATCTGCTCTGGCTCTACCATATCTTTTCGACCTTCGCCCTTCTTTTCTTACCATGTATGATATTGGCTAGACTCTCTAAACAACAAAGCAATCCCCAAAGAACAAATAGCATCTCTATGGCGATAAAGTCTATTAGGCCATATTTATCGAACACACCATATTTGCCTACCATGTATTAGTCCTCTTGCTTCTTCTAACCATCGGCGCATCACTGTGGCTGGCTACCGCATACCGCCTGCTCGCCATGCCATGCGACCACCGGTGAGTCGTGTTCTCGGTCAGGTTGCCGTTCTTGTCAGCTACATATCGGAAGTTCCTCTGCTCCTTGATGCAGTTCAGGCTGTCTTTCGTCCAGTGCTGGTAGAGGTTATTGACCGCCTTGGTGCCAAACTCCACGCTCCCCTTGCCCTTCACCGTCTCGCCGATATTCCAGCGCATCTGCCTGAGCTCGACCATGCTCTTTGGCTCATCGGGGTCAGGATAAATCGGGGCCTGCCGGCTGACCTTAGCTAATTGCATCTTCATGGAAATCTTGTTGTTGGTCATCTCGGCGTCATGCTCATAGAATAGCTCTTTGGAGTAGAGCTTATCACCCACTATCACATGGGCAGTGAGTACCGTTGGATCAACCAGGGAGCCAAAGTCCAGGCCGTAGAAGATGGGTCCGGTGGGCAGTTCATCCACCTGCTCGAAGTGGGGATACACCAACCCCTCTATCTTGCCGACCAACCCCAGGCCGTAAACCCGCCACCAGTTCTCATCTTTATGCTGCCATGCCTCGATTTCCGCCTGCTTCTGGGGAGTGATTATCTCGGGAAAGTCCATGAAGGTAAGCTGGTTCAGGTAGACATCATGGTCATCTAGTAGCTTGCCTTCTTTGTCCAGATACTCCTCGTGAAACCAGAAGGCACTCTCTGGGTTCCAGTCGGCGATGGTAAACAGCCGGGTGCGCATGTCAGCCTGCCGGAAGGTATCCTTGTTGAAGTGATTGACCTCGTTGCTGAAGAGTATGTCGCGCCGGCCACCGGTGAACTTCGATGGGGTATCCGCGCTGACGAACTCCATCCAGGACCCAGTGGTGGGCCAGCGGTAAATGAAGTCTGTCTTGTTCCAGCAGTTCTCATTGAAGTCGTTCCCCATGATGTTGCGGAAATCGAGTATAGCCCCGCGCTTCAGGTGCGGCATGGTCTCGGATGATACGGTGATATGGAGCGGCTCCGGGTTTTTTTCGGCCACCAGCTTCAGGAATTGCATGGCGGAATAGGTCTTGCTGGCCCAGGTGCCCCCCTCCATCCACACCCGGCGCTTGCCAGTGCGCCAGGCATTGAGGATTTGGCCGACCAGTTTCGTGCTCCTCATGGTTGCCGGGGCTGTTTCAGTGGTCATTACCATCGCTTACCATCTCCTGCCGTCTCTCGCCAGCCATCAATCGCCGTATCTCATCCTTGGTGAGTTCATCAGCCACCAGGATATTATACTGCCGGTTGTCGTTGAAGTTGGGCGGTATCTCGTAAAACTTCTGGAGCTTGGCCAGCAAGTCCATCGCCGCTATCGGGTCCCTGATTTTGAGCTTTCTAGCCCGGGTCTGCGCCCTGCCCCCCTTTCCCCCCTGCCAGTCCGTTATGTCAAGCCCCTCCAGGGCTGCGGTGTTTGGCCCATCCAACGTTATGGTAAGTGAACCGTCCTTCTCCACCTTGACAAACTCGGTGAGGTCGGCGCGGGCTATCTGTGAAAGCCGCTCCTCCATCTCAGCGAGGTCCATAACGGTTTTTCGTGCGGCGGCCGCCTTGATTTCGTTGATGCGCTTGACTACTGCCGGGTTGTGGAGCCAAGTCAACCGGGTGCTGAGGGCAATCTTTAACTCCTTAGCAATAACCCCCGGCTCGGTGGCCATCGCCTCCAGTTGAGCAAACCTCTCTCGGCGCGGGTTAGGTAGCGTTGCCATTTGCCTACACACTAGCACTTTTTACGCTAATTGTCAAGAGGGTATTCTATCTGAGTTTACATAACTATCTAAAACGTGCCTGAGTTTACATAAATATTGCAAGTGGAACATTACGTAAACCTTGAAAAGGTGCTATATTATGTCAATTTAAATCTAGCTTGACATAATATTTACACCGAAAAAATGGCAAACGCATCTGCGGTGCTATTTTTATCTCGTAGGTCAACATAACGTAGCGGTACTTCTTGCTTTACATAACGATAACCTTTTATTCCTGATTTAACATAACGCTTTTTGGCCGCAGGCACAAAAGGGTACCCGAGTATCGCACTGGAAAAAGGTAACTTAGTTTCCCCCCATACCCCCCTTCCTCCTCTTATTACCGGTATTAGTATATCTATTCTCTTCTCCTCTCCTCTTGTGTAGTATTCAGTATATCAGGGTATTGACAAATATGCGGAAGTTTGATATACTGAAAGATAGGAGGTAATATATGAGCAGTGAACGTATCCTGATAACATTGACGCCTGCGGAGCTGGAAGAGCTAGACAAGTATTGTCTCTGGCTCAGGGCAGCCCGCTCAAAACTCATTTCTGATGCTTTGCACCAACTTTTCGGCGAGCTGGAGAAGATTTACCCCAAAGAAGCAGCTCAACGCAGGGAGGGGTAAAGTATGGAATGGATTAAACTACATACCCGGGGATGTTTGCGAGGCTCCATTCGCTTCGACATGAACTCTGCCCAGCGCGGTGTATGGTATGACCTGCTCCTGCTGGCCGGGGAGTCGCGCACGAGAGGCAAGATACAGGCTTCGGAAGGGCTGGCATACCCATTACCTTATATCGCCGGCCTTCTGCGTGTGCCGGAGAAGTTGCTATCCGAAACGCTGGCCATTTGCGGGAGCGAAGGCCGTATCCAGATGGACGAGACCGGTATCACCATCGTCAACTGGTCAGAGTACCAGTCGGATTACCAGAGGAAAAAGAAACCAGGACGCCCTGAAGTTTAACCTATACTGTAATTGGTTGAGAAGAAAATGACCGCCATAATCCAGCGCCCGGACTTCCCCAGTGAGGCCGAAATCAAGGCCGGGCTATACAATAGCCTCAGCCGGGCCGGCATTGACTGCCGCCTCGACGTCCCGTGCAGCGATGGCAAGGCGCGCTACGTCCTGGACGTAGTGGTGTTTGACCTGAATGAGAAACCAGTCTGCATCATACAGTGCCGGAAGCCGGAGGACCAACTGCAAGCCTGGCAGAGGCCAAGGGTCAGGAAGGAGCCAGCCCAATATGAAAAGATGTTCGGGCTCCCCGTGATTGTCCACGCCAGGCCGGGGTTCATAGAACTATCGAGAGTGCTCAGGGCTGTCGGGGAACTGCTGAAAAAGAGGTGACGTTTCAGCTTCAAATATATTTTTTTCAAAGCTATTTTAGCCCCCAAAATCGCTTGACAAACTGTAAACAAGGGGTGTAAAGTAAAAAGCATAAAGTTGTAAAGCACCTTATGGAGGAGGTTCAAGATGTTAAGTAAGCAAGATATGCACGCCCTAGACCTCCAGTGGCGAGAAGAGCAAGCCGAAATAGACAGCCTTGCGCTAACGGATGAACGTTGCCCCTTCTCCGAGGTCTGCGTTGTCTGCTTCCGGCGAGAGTGTAGCGGGTGCGACATCAGGGAGCGGGCGATAGCTAGGGCGAATCAGGGCTGGAGCGGGTCAAGGGAATAGAAGGGGTAAGACCGACCAACAATAACCAGGCCCGCCCCAGTCCGGAGGAGGAGAAGGTGAACGCTAGAAAATATAAGATACTACTGGGCATAGATGCAGTGATAGGTCTCTGGTGGGGCACAATCTTTGTCTGTATCTTCTACACTCTGGGGGTCGCAAAGGAACCCACTGTCTCAATCGCTATGACTGAACTCTATCTCTCCATGATTTTGACAGGTTTCTTTGCAGCGCAACTTGGTTACATCATGTGGGGAATTGTAAAAGGGAGGCGATGAGATGAGCTGGCTATCAAAGATATTACCGTCAACAAGCCCCCTTCCCGCGCTGAAGATAACTGGCAAGGGAGACCAGGTCTTTGACATCATCCGAATCCTGGCGACCACATGGCCGATAGATGAAGACCCTAGATTCTGGGAACTCAGGATGTGGCATCTGTTTGAGTGGCAGAACTGGAGAAATTGAGTATGAGTGAAATCAGACTGCACGTAGACAACTTGATAGACTTCTCCGATGCCGCTAAGATGCTAGGGGTGTCCAGGCAAACGGTACACGCCTGGGTCAGAGAGGGCAAGTTCAAACTGGTGGAGATTGGAGACCGGCGTTTCCTGCTGCGTGAGGAGCTGGAGCGAGTAATCAAGGAACGGAAACGGGAGGCGAAGTAAATGGAACTGCGGATATTCCTAACCAAGAGCAAATTCCTGAGATGGTTTCAATGGAAGAAGGTGCAGTCCTGGAATCGGCTGAGACTAGGCCGGCTGGTAATTGAGTTCAGAAAACTGACACCAAAGCCCATCACTGTTTACATGGCATTTTTAGACGCTCAGGCGCAAGGATTAATAAGCATAGAAGGAGGTACAAAGTGACAGAGAAAAAGAACCCAGATTATAGTGCGAGCGCGGTTAACCTATGTAACCCGGCAGACATCGGTAGGAAACTGATGGAATTGCAAGATACGCAGGCTAAGGCCAGAACTCTTGATGCCACCCTTCAGGCAATGCCGGAGTATCAGGAACTGAAAGAGCAGGAAAAGCTGGCCGCGGATATTATCGCTCAGGTCAAGGGAATGGTCGAGGTTCAAGGAAGCTATCAGGACATTGAGAGCGGTTTTTATGCCGTGAAATACCAGCGCATCTCGAAGTCCTACTTGGTAGAGCCGTTCAAGGTCGGCTTCCCGAAGTATGCGACAGCTGTCATTGAGGAAACGGTCAACGCTAAGGCACTCGAAGGGCTGGTGAAGGGTGGCCTTATTCCTGGGGACGAATTGAAGGCGAAGGGCGTTCTGGTCGAGACGCCAAGTTACGCTTTCTATATCCGGTAGGAGAAACAGATGACTTACCCTAAGAACAAATACCGCAAAGGTTATATAATTTTCGGGATGGATTCCCTGATATATGACCATTTGGAAAAAGACAGATGGGTTTATCTTAGAGACAAGGTTATGAACCCAAGTATCATATTAAACATGACGGTCAAAACAGTGCGAGGGTTTATGGACAAGAAGTTAATCTGCGAAGCCGTTGACCAGCAAAAAGAATACTACGCCAAGATGCAAGAGGAATACCTTGCCAAAGCGAAGGTGCCATGCTCTACGAATCCGAAACCGTAACCAGAGACGGGCTCTATGAACTCCGCAAGAGAAACACTTGCGCTGTCTGCGGTGGCTGGCTCAACGTCTTCTACGACTCACAAAAGCAGCTATCATTCTTGGCCTGCAACGACTGGCCGCGGACGCACCACGAGGGCATAGCCAAAGATGCCAAGTATTTTGAGGAAAATATAGCAACAAGGAGAGAAAGAATGGAGAGAGATTT
>Ga0180007_10005194_pt1 | contig 13350 bp, 19 predicted proteins | sample MM_PC_MetaG_FD_121122 | JGI IMG/M metagenome (GOLD analysis project Ga0180007, IMG submission 121122) | Groundwater microbial communities from the Aspo Hard Rock Laboratory (HRL) deep subsurface site, Sweden - MM_PC_MetaG | ecosystem: Environmental > Aquatic > Deep subsurface > Groundwater... | reverse complement strand
TACTTGGGCTTGCTGAACTTACTGCCGCCGCCGGTACAAAAGATGCGGCTTGTATTGCGTAAGTTACAGTGCTACTTGTCCAACCGACAACTTGATTTCCTGCTGGTGTTTTAGGAGCATTTGTATCTTGAAGATTGCCATAAGCTTCTAAAAAATTATATGAATATAGATTTTGTCTTGACGTTAAACTAGCTGTAGGAGGATCATCGCATGCAATTATTCCTGCAACCCAACAATTATCCGCAACTGTTGTAACAGTTACTGATGGATTAATAGCTACGCCAGTACCACCGTTTACAGCATCCGGTTGACCTGTTTGAGCAACTCCTGACCATGAAACAACTCCCGCATGACAAGCAGGTTCATATGCTCCTCCAAATGCAACAGATACAGTATTTGAGCCTGTTGCCGGTGCAAGTTTATAATATAGTGCGGCACATTTATTAAAATATATTCTTTGACTTCCTGCCAGCGTCATAGCCGCACCGGCATACGTAGGAGTAGAAAGTGTAGGGTTTAAAGCCCCTGCTGTAAAACCCCCTATTAAAATTAAGTTTGAGCCGGTACATGTTGCGCTCCATGTGAGAGGGCTTGTAGTCGTCGCTGTTCCCTGACTTGTGGTATCAAGAGCTATCGCTAAACCAAAAAGGGGAAGAAAGCTTATTGAAGTTTTTATATGAATAAAAAAACCCAAAACGCCAAGCGTTAAATAAACAGGACGATAATCTAATTTTGGAAGAGGTTGAAAAGTTAAAGAATTTATCAAAAAAATTTTAAATAAAGAAAAATAAGCTCTGATTAAAACCTCAACATGAACTACGTGAGCCTCAAAGGAATATAATTGATATTTAACATGAATTATTCCGTTTATTTCTTCCAGCTGGCTTCCCGCTTCTGCTCTAATACCATATCCTCTGCCAAAAAGATATTCATAAGCGCGAAAAATATTTGAAACCCAAATTTTATTTGACCAATGGATTTTTTTATCAAGCTCATAATTTTCTGGATGATAACGTGGATGATTTGTTATTTTCTCAAGTATTTTTAATAAAGAATTTCTTATTTTCATTTATTTAATCTCCTCAATATTTCTTATCCCCCAAACAGTCATCCACATTAAAGGCAAGATGATGAGAAAGATAATTGAGTTGAGAAGGTTTTTAAGAAAAGATTTCATATATTGAGTATAAACCATAGATATTTAAATTGATAGAAAATACTTGACATTGATTTTTCAATGGCTCATACTTTTAAAGAACACATGAAAATACTGCACACAAAAGCTGTCATTGAAAAAGCAAACATAGTAGAAGCGGGTATTGTTGATAATGTCATTGGTTCTTCAAGCGTCTTTGATAGGATGGGGGATAGCATAGATCAGAACGGATGGATTCTTAATGACTTCAAAAAAAATCCTGTAATCCTTTGGGCGCATAATCAGGGACTTAGTGAGGAAAGACCCCCTATTGGTAAGGCTTTAAAAGTTTGGATAGAGAATAAAGGAAAAAATACTGCAAGATTAATGTTTAAAATTCAATTCGATCTTCAAGACTCATTTGCCGCAGAAATTTACAGAAAAATAAAAGATCAATTCTTGAATACCGTATCAGTCGGATTTCAACCTCATGAATGGGAAGAACTTGACCCTGATAATTGGTTTGGTGGATTGAAATATACAAAACAGAGTTTGCTTGAATTATCAATCGTTCCTGTTCCTGCTAACCCGGAAGCATTAATTCAGCTTAATTCTTTTGCTCAAACAGATAAAAGATTTACTCCTATGGATTTAAAACAATTTACTCACAAAATTCCTACAATAGACTTAATTCGTGAACTTGAGCAGAAGCCTTATGAAAATGAACACTCTTGTCGTCTGAAAAATCCAGATGATTTCCAAGATGATTCTTTTAAGAGAATGAAAAGAGAACATGAAGGAAAAGAATATAGTGTAATTATGGGAAAATTAGATGGAGAGGATACTATGACGGATCAGGCATTTAGATATGATAAAAATGTATGGGATGAAGGAAGTGCTAAAACTCATTGTCAGGATCATACAGGAACATTTGAACCTGCAAAAAAAGAAAATCCAAAAGAAGAAACAAAAGAAGAAACAAAAGAAGAAACAAAAGAAGTTGAGGAAGCTATAGAAAGTAAAGAAGAGGAAAAATCAGGACAAATAGAAGAAAAAAAGGAAGCAATTATTGTAACAGAAAAAGCAGGTCGAGTTATTTCGACTAAGAATGAAAAGAAACTACGTCAAGCTGATTCGCTTCTAAATGAAGTATTGGCAGAATTGGAAGAAGAACCGGAAGAAGACCCTATTCAAGCACGCCTCCAAAAGAAGAAGGAAAGGAACAGAAAGAAGCGGTTAGTAAAAATATTATTGTCTATAAAGATCAAGGAAAAGAACCTGAGTCGGAAGCATGGGATAGCCCTGGTGAAGTAGCAAAAGCGACTATTGAAGATTTAAAAGAAATGAGTGCGTGGGTAAATATAGAAAAAGCAGAGGATAAAAGTTCTTATAAATTGATACATCATAAAGCAGAAGGACACAAAGCCGTATGGCGTGGTGTTGCAACTGCTATGGCCTCTTTACTAGGGGCGAAAGGGGGTGTTGACATACAAGACAGTGATAGAAAAGGAGTGTACGATCATTTGGTTGAACATTACAAAGAGTTCGGTAAAAATCCACCTGAGTTTAAGTTGGTGGAAGAACAAGTCCTTGCTGGATTGAATGAAGAAATATTATCTCTTTCTTTAGATAGAGAAGAAAAACATGTAGTCCGGCTTATAAAGAAGGTACTTGATTATCAAAAAGAAAATCAGAAAACAATTTCCTCAATAGTCAACAATAAACCTATAGATAAATCTGTAGAAGCCCTCAAATTACTCAATTTGGCTCTAACAAAAGTTAGCAAGCAGAAAGGGGGTGAATAATAAATGAAAATTCCTAAAGAATTAGAAAAGGAAATGAAAGAATTGCTAGAAAAGCATGGTTTAAAAGCAGATGACTCTGAATCAGAAGAATCTGAAAAAGAAGTAAAGGAAGCAGGTGATAGTAAAGTTGTTGTTGATTTAGCTTCTTCAATAGCCGAGAAATTGGCTGGCATTATTGCAACTAATAAAGGCATTACTGCGGAAGCGGATAAAGAAGACCTCAACAAATCACTGAAAACAAAGATTTATACATCTTGGGCAGGACTGAAAGAAATTGAGTACCCCTCAAATCTTAAAGCCCTTAACAAAAATGAAAAAATTGCTGTTTTCTTTAAAGCTCTTGTATATTCCAGACATGACTTAGCATCTCAACAGGTGTTGAGAGCTTTAGTTGAAGGAACTGACGCAGAAGGAGGGTATTTAGTACCAGAGGAACTAAGGACGGAAGTCTTTAGAGTTCTCCCAGATTTCGCAGTAATGCGTAATCTTGCAAGAATACTCCCGATGTCAACAGATACGCTTAAACTTAATAGTTTAGCGGCAAGGCCAACAGCTTACTGGACTTCTGAATATCAATCGAAATCAACGACTAGTGCGGAAATAGGACAAGTAACTTTGTCCCCCAATGACTTAGTCTGTTTGTTACCTATTACTGAACAATTAATGGCAGACGCCAATATAAATATTGTTCAGTTTATTGTTGGACTCTTTGCGGAGGCTATCGCTATAGCAGAAGACAAAGCGTTCTTTACTGGATCAGGCACAGGGCAACCAAGAGGTATTTCTATTGAAACAATCAGTAACCAAGCGGCTAGCACAACTCCAACTCTTGATGATATTATCGACTTAATTGATTTAGTACCTCAAAGGGTAAGTAAATCAAATAAAGCGGCTTTTGTCGGACACAGAAAAGTTAAAAGAATTCTGCGAAAGATTAAAGACACAAGTGGCGATTATATTTGGAGAGATGGTAAAGGTGGCGTTGGTGGAGGTGGCGACGTAATCCGTCTACCCGATACCTTATACGGATATCCATTCCATGAACAGAATGACTTAAGTCAATCTGAATTATACTTTGCCGATTGGTCAATGTATATTATTGCGGATCGTCAGACTATGGCTGTTACTACAACCACAGAGGGCGGGGATGCGTGGAGAAGAAATTCGATGGAGATAAAAGCCGTTTTTTTCAATACACAGAAATTGGCGGATAAGGGCGGTAACGTTCTTAAAGTACCAACTATATCGGTGAACCCTAAAGTTAATTTTAACTATGGCAATACCGAGGGAAGTCTTAGTGACCCTGTAGAGACTACACGTTGGCTCCTGAATTAATCAGGATGAAGATATAGTCCACACTACTGGAAACAGATAGAGAATGTGCGAAAGAGTTGATGGAAGAGCAGTTATACTCAGTCCATTTGCAAAACTTACAGCTATATAAAACTGTAGGATTTTGAGCTTGTATCGTAAGACAAGATTACTCATTACGAGGATGATGACCTTAACATCAACAAAGAACTCTATTAAAAATGGGGTTCTTTGTTATTTTGAACCTATAATATATAATATAGATATGCCATTTTTATTTGACAAATTCTATTAAAGGAGTAAGATTTAGTTATATGGTTAAAGTAAGAATCAAAGAAACAGGGATTATAAAAGAAGTAACAAGAAATGAAGCTCACGACTTGATTGATCGAGGCATAGCGGAATTAGCAACTACATCTATAGCCAAACCTCAGACTTATTCCACAAGACACCTCCGCTCAAGACATAACAAGTAAATTGCAATTACTCTTTTTTGGTGTCATAATGAATTTATGTTAGTTGCAAATTCACTCACTACAGTGGCAAGGGCTTGTTCATATTTGAATATTACCGTTCCAACTTCCGGTTCTGTAGCAGAAGCAGTATTTCAGACTCTTATAAACTCAATAACGAGCTTCGTTGAGAAGTACACGGGGCAAAGATTTAAAAAGACTACTTATACTCAAGAATTGTATTCTACTGAAAGAGGACAGACTTTGAATTTAAAACATTATCCTATCATTTCTTCTGAATCCCTCACTCTTGAAAGACGCAATAGTCAACTTAATGAAGATGAATGGGAAAATATTGGCAGTGAATATTATTCTGTTGATTATGCAAATGGGATTATTAGAGCTATGGGAGGGATTTATTTCTATCGAGGGGTCAACTTGTATAGGGTAACTTATACCGCCGGATATGACTATGACAATACCACAATTTTTCTTGGAGATACGGAAGCGGGGGAGATTGAAATTGCCTGTTGGCTTATTCTTCAGGATGTTTACAAAAATAAAGGAAATAATGCTAACGTTAAGTCGGAAAGGATTGGGGACTATGCTGTTTCTTATGGAGACGCAAAAGTAACAATGTTTAGTAATCCTCAAGCCAAAGAGATTCTTGAACCTTATGCAGATTTAGTAGGCGAAGGGATATTGACTCCCTTGCAGTCAATATGATATGTCTATACATAAATTTTTTACGGAAGATATTGTAATCCAAAGATTAAAAACTACAAGCGGAAATAAAAAAACATTTCAGTCTACCGCTACAGTTGATGGACATATTCAGGAATTAGACAGACAGGCAAGACAAAAGCTGGGTATTATAGAGGAAAAGGTTTGGGAGGCATGGGTTGATATTGATGAAGATATACAAGAAGGCGATAGGATGATAAATGAAGATAATGTGATATTTTTTGTTAAGGAAGTCGCAAAAAAAGATTATGGCTCAAATACGGTAAATCACTTACAACTTATTTTATTAGAAGCGTCAGAATAAATATGCAGATAGCAATTACAGTCAAACCATCACTCGAGGAAGTAAGTAAAGCTTTCAGTAATTTACAGGTACAATCTTTTTTGAGGGATGAGATACATAAAATTGCATTTAGGGTTGAGCGGGCGGCGAAGCAATTAACACCTGTTGACACAGGAAGACTAAGAGCTTCAATCGCTACTTCCTGGTTGATACATGAAATTGGGGCTATGGTGAGTACAAACGTTTTTTATAGCGTTTTCGTACATGAAGGAACTAAATATATGCGAGCCAGACCATTTATGGAGAAAGGGGCAGAATTTGCGAAGGGATATATTGAAGGGGATATGAAGGCTAGAATAGATCAGGAATTTGCGAAAGCATTTAAAAAACTGTAGAAACTTGTGATTCTAAGTTAAATTTTATAGACGTAAGCGGGAAAACCCACGGCTTTAGTCGTGGGAGTATGTCAGCATCACCAAAATAATTATGAAAGTAAAAGGAGAGAACACTTTGCTAAATATGGTTGGATGAGTTATATTTTTATTATGGATAAATTAAATGAGGAAAAGATTTTACTAACATTGAAAGGAGAAAGGTCGTGAGTTGGAAAATTTTACGTCCACAACTAAAAACTCTACTGGAAACAATTTCCACAATTCAGGAAGTGGCTCGAGTGCCGAAGATTAAATTCAATGGCTATCCTGCTGCTCACATCATTCCCTCAGAAAATTCAGGAGATTATGAAACTAATTCAGAGAATGTAAGAACTTATGCTTTTACAGTCAGAGCTTTTTATGAAACAAAAAGTTCGGGAATTGAGTCTGCTCTTTCTGCATTAGAAGAAGTAGTTGATTCTATTATTGATAAATTTGATCAGGAAGATTTAAAAGGATCAGATACAAGAATTGTAGGAATGAATTTACCTTCAGGTTATACATTTCTTAATATTTTTGCTTCTCCAAACAAATGGGGAGAATTTCCAGACGATCAGTTAATTATGGCAGAAATTACAGTAAGAGTCAGGATTTCGATAGATGTTACTTGACAATAAATTTTATACAGTCCATAATTTAATTTAGATATGGGAAAATTTATCGGGCGAAGAATTAAAGTCGGAATAGGAAGAGAAACAACCAGAGGAGCAGGAGCTCCTTCTGTTTATCAGATTCCTCAAGTAAGCTTTTCTTTTGATGATAAAATTGTCAATGCAAGATCGGTTGGCTCATTAGGGAATATTGCCGATTCAGAAGAAGTATTTGTAACTACAAAATACGGTGAAGGAGGCTTAGAAGGGGAAGTAAGATCAAAGAGTTTTGGACTTTTGCTTTACGCTATGCTTGGTACTCTTTCAACCGCAGGTCCGGCAGATTCTGCTTACACACATTCTTTTACAATTGCTCAAACAAATCAACATCAATCCCTTGCTTTTGTTGTCGAAGATCCAAATACTACAGAACTTTATAAACTGGTAATGCTTAATAGTCTTGAGATAACTGCTGAATTAGATCAAGTAGTTATGTTTAGTGCAGAATTTATCGGTAAAACTTCAAGAAACACAGGATTAACTGTTCCAGTAGTTGTATCAGAGTCAAAATTCACAAAGAAACATTTAGCAGTGAAATTAGCGGCTGATATTGCTTCTTTGAGCGGAGCTTCTGCTATTTCTTTGAAGTCTTTGACTTTGAAAATCTCAAAAAACGTGGAGATAGATGATGTATTAGGAACAGCAGAGCCGGAAGATATTCTTAATCATCAATTAACAGTTGAGGGAGAAATGACATTAAATTATGAAGCAGAAACATATAAAAACTATATGAAAGATAATACTTATAGAGCGATGGAAATAGCTTTTACGAATAATGATGTTCTTATTGGAGCGGCAACAAGACCTTCATTGACTTTTCAACTTCCTAAAGTAGACTTTTTTGATTGGGATTCTTCAAATGATAATGATAGTATAGTCACTCAAAGAATATCATTCAAAGCTTCCAGAGATGTTGCTAATGCTCAGGAAGTGATTCATTTTTGTGATTTGGTAAATGAAGCCACAAGTTATTGACAATTCATAGAAATTGGTATAAAGTATATTTATATGAAATTTAAGATCACAAAGCATTTTAAATTAGATTTTCTCGGTGACGAATGGAAAGAGACATATTTAGATTTTAGCCCCCTAACTTTGAATGATGTGAAAACAAAACTTCCAATGATTTCAAAATTAAATCAAGAAGATTCAAGTCAAATTGAAGAAGGAGTGAATGCTGTATCTGAATTATTGATTGAAAAATTTGTAAGCGGAAAAGCTATAGGAGAAGAAGGAAAACTTATTGAAGTGAAAAAACAAGACTTAATAGAATTTCCACTTGATGTTTTTGTGAGGGCTTTTAGTTTTTTATCTCAGACAGAGGAAATGACTTCTTTGACTCCGTCGGAAGCGTTCTTGAAGCAAAAAACCCCATCAGAAACCCCCAAGGTTTAATCGGTGAAGCGGTAACCTCAGTACAAGAATATATTTATAGAAAAGAATTTGGATTATCCTCAGATCAATTTCACAATGAACCATGGGATGAATATGTGGTTAATAGTTTTATTATTAATCAAATTGTTGAAATTAATAATAGGGCTTCAAAAGAAGCGGAAAGAAAATCCAAAGGAAGATAATTTTGCCCTATTGACAAAACTATAATAAACTATTATAATATATAAGAAGGATATAAATATGAAAAAAGATATGTATAGTTCAATAACAAAAGAGGAAATAGATTTGCTCTTAAAAACTATAAAAATAGTTAGGGCAGATTTAATAGAAATTGATAATAAATCTGATGATGGTGAAAGTCATATTTTATTATCTTCATATAGTGGCACTCAAACTTTTGGAGCTACTGATTATGCGGATCATAGAAAAGATACAACTGAACAATTGACAAAAAAAGTAGTATCGAATTTGTATGGTTTTCATCAGAGGGGGCATTTTTACGATTCAGAAGGTAATATGGTAGATACTTTGGTGATTAAAGGATATTTGGGTGGATATACAGGATGGTTTAAATATAAAAGTAATAAAACAGCATTTGGAAGGAGTTGTTAAATTATGAGTTTTGAAGCAATAATGATTTTAATAAGTTGGGGAATATTTTCTATAGTAGGATTATTTTTTAATAAATAATATGAAATATAGAATAATGTATACAGATAAAAACACAAAGCAGAGGGAAGAAAGTGAAGAAATTTCAGTAAGGTCTATAGCTGTAAAAAGAGCTAAAAAATTAAAAAAAGAGGGGTATACTGAAATATTTGTTGATGTATTTGATTATAGGCATGATTTCGGAGGCTATATAGATAAAGATGATCTGGTTTGGATTAATTACATAAATATATGATAATGATTATTTGTCCAAAATGTAAAAGTAAAGACTTGTTTGTAGTTAATGAAATTAAAACGGAATGTGGCCAATATTCTGTTGAAATAAATTGTGGAAATTGTAATTGGGAGAAAAAGATAATTAGACATAAGGATAATTTAGATTGGCTTATATATATTGAAAAATAGAACTTTTATAATCTAGGGCGCAGGATACAGTAAGGAAACTGTTAAATGCTGACACTTACAAAAAAGGCAAAAACAGCCCTAGATTTTTTATAACAATAACATGAATAAACAAGCACAATATAATAAAAAAATGAAGTCCTTGCTTTACTGGAATAGTAAAAATACAACTATAACTATAAATTGTAGAACATATGCCTGTGCAAAATTAGCTATCTTAATTCAAAAAAATCTTAATAAAATTGAGCAAGAATTAATAAGAATTTAATAATATGAATTACAAAAATTTATACCCTACAAATGAAATGATAATATCTAAAATAGATGAATTATTGAGATTTAGTTCTCCAATGAAGTCGGAAGATAGGTCTTTTATTCTAAAGGTAATTAAATGCTTATTAGATAACTTTAATAAAGATAGGAGGTGAATAAATTATGAAAAGATTTTTTATAGGAGTTTTAATAGTTTTTGTAGTTTTTGTTATTATCGGTAGCTTTTCTAATAAGAAAGAAGTAAAAGAGGTAAAAGAAGTCGATAATAAAACTCAAGAAACACCAATGCTTATTCCAGTGGAAACTTTAGGAGATGCTTTTGATGAAAATCAAGTAGCCGCTGAAAAAGCATGGAAAGGAAAGCTGGTACAATTTTCTGCAAAAATTTCTAATATTACCGATGGTAAAGTAAGTTTTTATGATGTAGCAACTGATGATTATTCAGGAAGTCAAATAGGTTGTAAAGTTAAAGACAATCAGCAATTACTTACTTTAAAAAATGGTGAAACCATAACTGTCAAAGGTAATGTTGGAGATCAATTTATAGGAGTAATTACTCTTGATAATTGTGAAGTTGTAGAGTAAGTTGTAAAGTAAGCTGTGAATAAAAACACTCATTGAAAGATGGGTGTTTTTTTATTGTTTAATGAAAATATAAATTGGAAGTGTTAAGATATAAATATATGGCTACAACCACAAATGTTGATGTAATTATTCGAGCAATAGATAATGCTACAAAAGTTATACGGGATATTGGAGATGAATTCAGTAATACAGGAAAAAGAGCTGAGTCAAGTTTTGCTTCTGCGACTTCTGCTTCAAATATGTTTGCGGGAGCATTACTAGCAATTACCCTTGCGGCTTCAGGAGTTATAGCAAAATCTACATTAACTGCAGCTAGAACTGAAACTATGGGAGTGGCTATGTACTCAATTGCGAAAGCCACAAATACTTCTACAAAAGTTTTAGCAGAGCAAGAAGAAATTTTAAAGAAACAAGGCATTACAACTCAAGAAGCTAGAAGAGCTTTGATGTTATTTATGCAATCTGAATTAGATGTAGCCGCCGCCTCAAAGGTAGCTAGGGTTGCTCAAGACTTAGCTGTTATTGCAGGAGAAAATTCTTCTCAAACTACAGGAAAATTAACAGAAGCCATTGTTAATCAAAACGTATTAATGCTTAGACAATTTGGAATCGTAAAAAATTCAAATGATATTTTTGACGCTTATGGCAAGACTTTGAATAAATCAGGAAAGGAATTAACTGAAATGGAAAAACGTCAAGCATTTCTTAATGTAATTCTTATGGAAGGAAAAAAAGTTGCTGGTGCTTATGAAGCCGCTATGACTACCGCAGGTAAGAAACTTACTTCTTTACCTCGTTACTTTGAAGAAGCGGCTAATGCAATAGGTGAAGTATTTTTGCCTGCTTTTGCGGATCTCATTGATGCTTTAACTGCATTTCTCAAACAAGTTAATCCGGCAAATATAAGAAAAGTTTTTACAGTCTTTATGGAAAATTTACCTCTTATTGCTGGAATAATTATTGGAGGTCTTATACCAGCGTTTATAGCTTTAGGAAAGGCATTTTGGATTAGCGTTTTGCCAGCTATCATCGCATTACTTCCTTATATAGCCATAGGTGGCTTAATAGGTTTAGGAATAAAGGCTTTAATAGATCATTTTGGAACATTTGGAGAAATGATGGTTTTCTTAGAAGGAAAAACGCAACCATTTGTTGACGCTATAGAGGTAGGGATAACTCGAATAAAACAAATTCTTAAAGGTTTTGGAATTTCTGGGGAGTTTGGGGGGCTGATTATTCTTTTTCAAACAATGGGAGATAAAATCCCTTACTATATAGAACGAATTAGCCAAATTGTTGGTGAGTTTGTGGAAACAATTAAAAATAAATTAGCTGGCTTTGGTGAAGGTCAAACCGCTTCTTGGATTGACGCTTTCAAAGGAATCCATGACAGAATAAAGCCTGTTATAGAAGCTGTAAAAGCTACCTTAGAGCCATTAGGGGAACAATTTGCTCTTATGGCTTCCATTATTGAAACTAAAATTAAACCTGCATGGGACGCTATGATGGAGGCGTGGAAGCCTTTTGCGGCTGCTGTTGGTCCTCAAATTATACAAACTTTAAAAGGAATTGCTATATTTATTGGTGTCGCTATTGGAATAATTCTTTTATTGGCTACAACAATTTTAGTTGGTTTAGTTACAGCAGTTACAAATGCTTTGCCTTATATTCTTCAAGCCTTTGAAGGACTAATACAATTTTTCAGAGGATTTTTCCAACTCATTACTGGATTAATAAAGGGAGATTGGAAACTTGCTTTGGAAGGATTGAAACAAATGGCAAAAGGTGCTTATGATTTTGTTGTTAATATATGGACTGCTTTACAGAAATTTATTAAAGGATTTATTAAAGGAGTTATTTCTTTTTTTCAGAATTTATATGACGCTCTTATTGGAAAATCTATTATTCCCGATATTGTAGAAGGAGTAGTTGGGGGATTTAATGCAATAAAAACTAAGGTAACAGAAACAGTCAGTAAATTGGTTGACGGGGTCAAAAAATTTTTTGATGATATGAAAACAAAAATTGAAGGAGTTATAGGATCAATTAAAACTTTAATTGATAATTTTAAACCCAAAATTTCAATTGGTCTTGATCTTCCTGACGTAGGAAAAGCATGGAATGACTTAAAAAGTAAAGCACATAGTATTGGAGTACCAGGATTCCAAACAGGAGGTATCGTTCCCGGTCCTATAGGAGCTCCTGTTCCTATTTTTGCTCATGGAGGGGAAAAAGTTACTCCTGTTGGATTAAGTGGTAGCGGAGGCGGAGGAGGTAGTGGTTCTACATTTAATATCTATATAGGAATGTATGCAGGATCACAAACCGAAAAACGAAATATTGCGAAAGAACTTTACGGAGCATTGTTACAGGTAGCACAATCTCAAAACCGGTCTGTCTCCGAATTTATGGGTGGATAAATTATATGCCTCTTTTATATATTCTTGCAAGCTTCCATAATGCGATTTAATAAGAGTTTATTGGAAAAAGATAACTATATAGCTCTAAGATTTTATTGAGGCTAAAAATAGAAATTTCATAAAGTAGGATTAAGAAAATTCAATTGTCTTTAGTCTGATTGTAGTTTAATTATTAGATTATATTGAAGACATAAGATATTTTGCCTATTGACAAAACTATAATAATATGTAATAATCTATATATAAGGAAATGAATATGAAAAATCAAGATTCCGCAAAAATAGTTTTTAATATGTTAGACGCTCTATATAAACCTTTAGAAGATAAAATGTTTATGCAATTGAAAAAAGAAGGCAGAGAAGATTTGGTAAAAAGATATAAAGATATGACTTACGCAAGAAAGATTTATGTCTTAGATAAGATGGCGGGGAGGATTGGATACTGATATGAAAAAAATGACTTACGAGCAATATTATTTTAACAATAAAAGCAAACTTGATTTTGAAATAAAAATAATCAAAGATGTAAGTAAAAATATACAGAATATAAAAAGACGTAATGAATATTACCAAAAAGAATTGAGGTTATTAAAAACTCAATTCATTAATGAATATACAAGAGAAATCGTAAATGAAGAAAGATCAAGAAAGGTTATTTTATGACACTTGAAGCACAACTTATTTTAACAGCTTGGATAGTATTCTCAATAGTTGGAATATTTTTCAATAAGTAAATAAACCGCTTGCCCCTGTTTGTAAGACTGGCGGGGGCAAGCAAAAATATATGATAATT
>Ga0180007_10005193_pt1 | contig 13350 bp, 12 predicted proteins | sample MM_PC_MetaG_FD_121122 | JGI IMG/M metagenome (GOLD analysis project Ga0180007, IMG submission 121122) | Groundwater microbial communities from the Aspo Hard Rock Laboratory (HRL) deep subsurface site, Sweden - MM_PC_MetaG | ecosystem: Environmental > Aquatic > Deep subsurface > Groundwater... | reverse complement strand
TGCAAAGCAACAAAAAGGCACTCATTTTTGCCGCGGCGGAACTTCTTGAAATCAGGTGCGCTCGAGATCTCCCCCTGGAACCCGAAATAATTGAATGTCTGGACAGGATTGTAAGTAAAACCAAGGACCGGTCGGTGGCAGTGACGGCGTTGAATGTACAGGTGGAAGCCTCTGTTATCGATGAGTTCGAGGCGCTGTCGAGAATCGACGATTGGAGAGAAGAAAACTCGTGATGGGATACGCCTGTTTATGGGTGCCTGTTTCCCGCCACGGTTCACCGCAAATCGGTGGGTGAGATGAAATTAATTGGTGTTACACCGAAAACGTCGGGGAAAATAGTTGAACTCATGAGAGAGAATTACTTGATCACCATCCCAGAACTCGCAGAAAAAATATGTGTGACCGAAAGGTTTGTAGAACGGAATATTCAGAAACTGCAAGACAGAGGGATCGTCCGCCGGGTCGGCCCTGCCAAGGGTGGGCATTGGGAAGTCATCAAACTTGATGCGATTATTTTAAGTTCACACCTACTCCCGAATAATATCTTCGGCTTAAATTTATCCAGGGTTTCGAGTAAATATTGTGTGGAAATGGAAGGGCGATTTGATAAATACGTGGCCAGAACCGTCAAAAGTTATGAATCTTTACAAGTAACCACGATGGAGCGGCGGGAATCATGGATCAAAGAACTACCACGCCTAACCCAGCAATTAGCCGGGTCGGAACAAGCTTGTTTTTCAAGGGCAGTAGCTCGCCAGTCGGATATTCCAAAAAAGATTTGCAACAAAATAGCGGAGTATGAGGTGGTCCTGCTGCCTGGGAGGCTTCAACTGGTATGAGCGAATTCCTTGCCCATTCTGAAATGGTTTAAGTTATAGAAACCTATACCGAGTTATACTGCTTTTATGTTATAAGTATGTATAACTTAATATAGGTGAGACAAAAATGGACAAGATCAAAAATCCCTTCTCCCCCGGTGCGGGATCCCCGCCGCCAGAACTTGCCGGCCGCGATGGTGTTTTGGAACAAGCCAGGGTATTGTTGGGCCGAGTACGCGCCAAACGACCGGAAAAGAGCCTCTTGCTCACCGGACTGCGCGGGGTGGGTAAGACCGTTTTGCTCAATGAAATTGATCGGATGGCTCAAGACACAGGCTATCGCACCATTCTGGTCGAGGCGCACGAGGGAAAATTGTTGGCCGTCTTGCTGTCACCCCACCTGCGCCGTCTGTTGTTCGATCTGGACCGGATCGCCGGGGTCGGTAACAAAGTGCGGCGGAGCCTTGCGGTGCTCAAAAGTTTTGTTGGCGCAATCAAGATCACTGTTGGCGAGATCGATATCGGTCTGGATATTGAGCCGGAGTCGGGCGCTGCCGACAGCGGTGATCTCGAGGTTGATCTCCCCAGCCTTTTCATGGCAGTGGGCGAGGCAGCGCAGGAGCGCGGTGTAGCCGTCGCTATCCTGATCGACGAAATCCAATATTTCAGTTCGTCTGAACTGAGCGCCCTGATCATGGCCATGCACAAAATGCAGCAGCGTCAGCTCCCCTTGGTGCTGATCGGCGCCGGTTTGCCGATTTTGCCAGGTCTGGCCGGGGAATCGAAATCCTACGCCGAGCGCTTATTCAGCTTCCCTGAGGTTGGTCCGTTGACGGAACCGGATGCCATCAAGGCTCTCCATGATCCGGTAAGGCTGGCGGGAGAAGCGTTTGAGCAGGCCGCGTTGCATGAGATTTTCCGGCTGACGCAGGGCTACCCCTATTTTCTCCAGGAGTGGGGCTACCAGGCATGGAATCACGCCAGCCTTTCGCCGATCACTCTGCAGGTGGTTCAGGAGGCCATCGATCTGATCTCCAGGCGATTGGACGAAAACTTCTTCCGGGTTCGGTTCGACCGGTTGACTCCACGAGAAAAGATGTTTCTGCGAGCCATGGCTGAGCTTGGCGCAGGTCCCTACCGTACGGGTGACGTTGCCGACAAGCTGAAGGTAAAGATCAGCACGCTCGGACCGTTGCGTGCCGGTTTGATCAAGAAGGGGATGGTATACAGCCCATCTTATGGCGATCTGGCCTTCACGGTTCCGCTTTTCGACGAATTCATGCGACGCGTCATCCCGAGATTGGAGACTTGATGATGACTGTCATCGGCCAAGATCGAAAAGAAGACCCTCTGCTTTCCTTCCGAAGGCAGAATCTGGCCTGTGAACTGGTCGGCCTGAACAGGCGACTTACCAAGCAGGGCCAATATCATGATCAAACAGCCTTTAAACATCTTACCTCCCCGCATGAAAAAGATATATCTGGTCACATCGGACCTGCCGGTAAAGAATTCGCAACCTTGGCAACAGAAAGGACAAACGGGGTCGGTTATCTCGATAACGGTATTGGAACCACTGCCGATTTTTACCGCCTTGGACCGGGGGGGAGTGACCAACGGTCGTGCGAGTTCGAGTCTCGCCTTCGCACCATCGATAATAAGGGCTGAATTCTTTAGAAATAAAGGGTTCAGCCCTTTCTTGCATTTACGTCCGGATATCGCTATAGTTGGCCCTGATTAGCACAAAATCGCAGCAAATACCAAAAAAGTGTAACCGGAAACGGTCAGCAAAGGCCTCAACCTGTTTTGCCAAAACCATACCACGGCGATTCGCGAATGGGCCGTCGAAGCGTGATTTGAAGAGGTATGCCTCATGAGCCCCGGTTATGACCTGCATGCCATCTTTACGGCGGCAATCCCCTTTGTGATGGCGCGAAGAAAGGGAACCGGCGGCTTTGGCGCCACGCCGAGACTGCCGGCCACCATCCAGGATACCTACCATGCCTTGAATATCCTCCAGCTTGCCCGCAGGTACGATGCAATGGATGAAAGTGAAGGCAATCCGCCCGCGGACGAGATGTTGCGTTCCTATCTGGCAGCCTGCCTGCGGATTCCGGGGACCGGGACCCGAACAACCTTCCAGTTGCTCTGGTGCTGCAAGGCCGCGGGGCTGGCACTTGACCGGGAGACTGTTGAAGCGACCGTCATGACGAAAATGCAGGTGGCCGATTCCCTGGCAGACTTGTATTTCTGCGGCAGGATTCTCTGCGAGGTGTTGGGCGAAGAAAAATCCCGTCTGCTTGCCGAAGCGCCCAATTTCACCTCAGTCCTGGATCATAAATGGCGCGCCGTTGACGAGGCATGGATGCACATCTATCTATCCAGGAAATTAAGGGAAACCTTGCCGCGTCCGGCATCGGAGCTGATTGCCTGGTTCCGGGCCTCTCAGAATGGCGATGGCGGCTTCGGTTTCTTTCCGGGAACAACCTCGTTTGTCGAAAACTGCCACGCCTGCCTGCGGGCCTTGGCCTCCCTGAACGCAAGCCCACAGGACCCGGACTGCGCTTTCCGGTTTCTCGCCGGTTGCCAGACCACTTCCGGCGGCTTCGGCCGCAGCGGTCGGGCCGCTTCTTTCCTCGACTCGACTTGGCATGCCTTGGCCGCACTGTCAAGCATCGGCTGAAAAATCCAACGCCAGCCAAAGAAGACTGCATAAAACCTGAATTTCCCGGTATCCCACTCCAGGATACCTGCCGGCCATCCTCCCACCCCTGCAGATCGAACAGTTTCCTCAACCGCAAGTCCGGCGACACCGACACGCCGGATAGAATGGACCCATGCCCGGGAGAAGACAACACCGCCCAGCGAGGTAACTGTTTTCTCTTTAGAAGTGAGATAGCTTTGTCGCTACAGTTGTAGAGGATAAATCAGCTAAATAGTAAGCGTAAATTATAGTTATTTAATGCGCTACAATTTTGCTTGCAATTGCCTGTCTTGTAAGCTAATTTCATTTCACATTTTCAAATGTGAGGGGTAATTATGAAAATAGGTATATTAAACCAGAAGGGCGGAGTCGGGAAGAGCACGATTGCGGTCAATCTTGCCTACGGTCTGGCGGCAAGCGGGAAAAAGACACTGTTGATCGATATAGATCCGCAGGCGCACAGCACCGTCATTTTTTGTTCCGATGTCCCCAGGGAAAGAACGGTCAGGGAAATATTTCTGGACCGGTCCACTGATATCAGAAAAGTCATCCACCCGGGGCTGGTTGGCGGTGAAACGATGAACGAGCTGTCGGTGGTGCCGGCGACAATTCATCTGGCCACGGTCGCCGAGCAGATCAGCGCCCGCACCCATCGGGAGAAATTACTGCATAATCACCTGCGCAAGATCGAAAACAATTTTGACTACATCCTGATCGACTGCCCTCCCACCCTGGGCGTATTGTCGATGAACGCGATATTCACCGCCGACCTGATCCTGATCCCCACCACTTACGCCCGCTACTCCCTGGATGGTATAGCCGACCTGTTTGCCACCATCAGCGAAGTGAAAGAGACCGATACCTATAATTACCGGATTGTGCGGAACAGTTTCGACTGCCGCAACAAGGTGTCGAATCATTTTATTGACGAACAGCTTGCCCCACTGCAGGACAGCCTGCTGAACACCATAATCCGCAGGAATGAGGCGATCAACCAGGCGCAGATGAATAATGAGCCTATCTTTACCTTTGATCCCAGATCAAACGGTGCCCAGGATTTTCACTCCTTGACCCGCGAGATTACCAGCCATGGCTAAGAAAAAAATCACCGGACAAAGCAAGCTTGCCTCCACCAGCTCACCGGCCGATTCGTCCCAGGAGTTGAAACTGGTCTCCCGCAAATCGCAACTCAAACCCACCAGCTTTCGGTTGACCCCGGAAGATTCGGAGCGGCTGAAGAGTATAACCGCCGCGGTCAACGAACTTTCCCCTTACAAGAAAATATCTGAAACAATGGTGGTCAAGGCCCTGCTGTATAGTGGCCGTAAAATCAAGCCGGAGAATTTGCTCAAAGCAATCAGAGAGGTGATTCTGTAGTAGTGTGCAGGCTATTTTGTGAGCTATAAATTGCACTACAATTTTAGCCTGAAATGACTGTAAGGACAGGAAATAGCTTGAGGGGGTTTGCTTGATTCTCGGGAGAGATTACCCATAACATCAGCAGCTCACCGGCAAGGCGTGGCTTGTATCTGACATCCGGGGCCGGGTGGGGTACGGATTGCCTATTTTGATCCCGGGGGCATTCCGGGAGATGCGGCGCCGCCTGTTCTGCCTCTATGCTTTGGCCCGGCCGTAAATCTATCTTTGACATCTCCGTTTTTTTCTGCTTTGTTTGAAGCGGCGTAACTCCACGGGTCGACAGTGGGAAAAGAGCCGGGCTGACCAGCCTGAGCAGTTGCGCAACGGCTGTCAAAGGAAAAGAGTAAACAGGGAAGGTATTCACCAGATGCTGCTGCAATGCCGGAATATAACCTATCGCTATCCGCACGGTGACGCGCTGGTTTTTAACGATCTCAACTGCCGACTGGCTGATCCCGGTTTTCATGGTCTGTTCGGCCCGTCGGGAGTGGGCAAGAGCACCCTGGCCAGGATTATCGCCGGCGAGATCAGCGGCTTTGCCGGGGAGATCAAGCGCCGGGACAGGGCCGGCATCCTCTATTCCTGCAATACCGAGCGGCTGCCCGGCTGGTCCAGTGTCGGGGTTCATCTGACCAAGGTGACACCCGCAGCCCACCTGCCGCTGCTGCAGGAACTGATCAGTGCCTTTGACCTCGGCTCCTGCATTGACTCCCGCTTCTCCCAGCTCTCCCTGGGCCAGAAAAACCGGGCCAATCTCACCCGCTACCTGCTGCAGGATTTCGACCTGCTCATCATGGACGAAAGCCTGGCCAATGTGGATGAGGCCACCAGGAAACAGATCATTGTCACCATCAAGCGGATGTTTCCGGATAAATATTTCCTCTATATCTCCCACAGCGTGGCGGAGGTCGCCACATTCTGCGCCCGTATTTTCATGCTGCGCGACATCCATAAGTCACCGCAGCTCATCGAGGTTGCCGGCCGTGATCATCATGGCGATACAGTCATGGACAGAACGGCCCTGGAGCGGACCATGCTGGAGATCGTCCATGCTGCATAAACGGATTTCCCAGTTTCTGATCATCTATTTTCTCGGGCTGGGTCTGCTGCTGGCGATCAAGTACTGCTTCGGCCTGTCCGACTACGTCATTCCGGGCTTCATTGATATCCAAAATACTGCAGCAGCGGTGGCCGTGGGTTATCTGCGGGCGGTGCTCGATACCCTGGGTGTGGCCGTCATCGGCCACCTGCTGGCCATTGCCCTGGCCACGGTGGTGGCTATTGTCGGCAGGCCGGACAACCTGCTGGGCACCATGATCAAAACGGCTGCCTACAATCTGCAGGCCTATCCCATTGTCGCGGTGGCGCCGATCATTTTCATTCTCCTGGGCGACGGGTTGCCGAGCCGGCTGCTCATCGCCGCCATCATCTGCTACTTCCCGTTGCTCCTTTCCTTCATCGGCATCCTGGGCGAACCGGTGGCGAGCATCGAGCATTTTTATGTCATGACAGGCAGGATGCGCTGGCAGCTCGAAGTTAAGATCCGCGCCTTTGAAAACATGCACAAACTGATTACCGTGGTCACCGGCAGCGCCACCCTGGCCATGGTCGGCACCATTGTAGCCGAGTTCATCGGGGCTGACAGCGGCATCGGCTACAGTCTGCGCATCGCCCTCTACCAGAGCGATATGGCCAAGGTGCTGGTGGCCCTCTTTCTGATCGGGGTATTTAATTCGCTCTATCTGGTGGCGCTCGAACTGCTCGGCCTGGTCATCCAGAAAAAAATGGGAGTTGAACAGAGGATACAGCAATGAATTGTACGCCCACCCGCTTGGTTTTCCTGCTCTGCCTGTCTTTTCTCGTTCCCCTGCTGTTCGGCTGCCAGCAGCGGGGTGAAGAGCCGGGGCAAGAACTGTCCTACCGGCTCAAATGGCTGTACAACATCAATACCGCCGGCGATCTCTATGCCCTTGAGCACGGCTTTTTCACCAGCCGTAACCTCAGAGTGGTGGTCAAACCGGGGGGGCCGGAGCGTGATGCCATCAGGGAGCTGGAACTGGGCCGAGCCCAGTTCGGGGTTGCCTCGGCGGATCAGGTGATCCGCGCCCTGGCCAAAGGCTCGCCCATTGTGGTCATTGCCCAGCTTTTCCAGCAAAACCCCCTGCAGTGGATCTATCGCAGTGGCGGCGCAGCTTACGCCAGCCCTCTGGAACTGCGCGGAAAAACCGTGGGCATCACTTACGGCGGCAATGATGAGACGATCATGCACGCCCTGCTTGCCAAGTACCAGATTGCCCCAAGCGAGGTCAATCTCTTCAGCGTACGGTACGATTATGCTCCGTTTTACCTGGGCGAGGTGGACCTGTGGCCCATCTACCGCAACGCCGAAGGCATTGTCATTGCCGAAAAGATGGCACAGGCAGGGGAGGAGACCGGCTTTTTTGCCCCGGACCTCTTTGATGTGCGTTTTGTGGCCAATTCCGTCGTCACCACCCGCAAAATGGTGGAGGAGCAGCCCGACCTGGTGCGGAAATTCCGCGACGCCTTGCTGAACGGCTGGCAGGAGGCCCTGGCGCCTGCCAATGCAGCCAGGACCATTGCCCTGGTGCATGCCCATGATCAGGTCACGACGGAAGAGACCATCGCCAAGCAGCTCGCCGCCACCCGGCAACTGATGCTGCCGGAAAACGGCCGCATGGGCAGTATAGACGTTGTCGCCTGGCAACAGACCGAAAAAATCATGCTGGAGCAGGGAGTGATTGACTCCCCGGTGGCAATCGAAAAGGCCCTGCTTACTGACGGGTTGTAACTCGATTATGAAGCATATTCATGTCACCTGCGCAATCATCGAACGTGATGGCTTTGTCCTTGCCGCTCAAAGGAGTTCCGACATGAGCCTGCCGCTTAAGTGGGAATTCCCCGGTGGCAAGATAAAGACAGGCGAGACGCCTGATGAATGTCTGCGTCGGGAAATTATTGAAGAATTGGGCATCACCATAGCTGTTAAAGAGCACTTGCAGCCGACGACCCATGAGTATCCAGCTGTCACGGTGACTCTTTACCCTTTCATTTGTTCAATTACGGGTGGCGAAATTAAACTCCATGAGCACATGGCTGTGACATGGCTGCCGCCAAGGGAACTGGCAGGGCTTGATTGGTCGGAAGCAGACATTCCTGTTCTTGCCGCCTACTGTCGGAAACTGGAAAAAGCGAATCACATCAAGCATGACCAAAGCACGGAAGGAAGTTTTTCAGGGGACCGGAATTCATGAATGAATTATTACAAACTCTGACCTTGGATGATCTCCGGCGCTGGGCCGGCAGTAAAATTGCGGGTCGCGGCAAAACTTACATCAAAAATGTCTATGACCTGTCAAGGACCGAGGACGGCGGGCTCATTGCATGGGTTTCCGGCAAGGAGGACTATGCCACCCGGGTTGAGCCCGGTGAAGACGGCGCGCTTGAATGGTTCTGCTCCTGCCCGTATGACGGTGGCCCATGCAAACATGCGGTGGCTCTCATCCTGGCCGGTCTTGAACAGGAAAAAGCCGGCCGGAAGATCCCACTGGTGGACAAGGAAGGGGATCTTTACCTGGCCCTGCTGGATGATTTCGATGATGATGACGAATTCCGGGATGAAGACGATGGAGATGACGAAGAGTCCGGCTCTGCGAAGCTTGTCTTGCCGGGAATTGCCAGGGGGAAGGAGGCAGCTCTAACCGGAATTCTTGAGAAAAAGAGCAGGGAAGAACTGCTGGCGCTGTTGCTTGATTTTGCGGCCCGCCATCCTGAGGTCAAACGGAAAATTCTGGAAGACGACCAGCTGCGAAGCGGTAAAATCGACAAACTTTCCGCTGCCCTGCGCAGGGAAATCAAAGAGGTGACCAGTGAGCCGGCCTGGTACAATCCCTGGAAAGATGAAGGCAACCTGCCCGATTATTCCCATATCAAGGAGCAGCTGGCCGCCCTGTTAAAAGAAGGACATGCCGATTTAATTGTGGAACTGGGCCTGGAACTCTGGAAAAGGGGCAACGAGCAGGTTGAGCAATCCCATGATGAAGGTGACGCGGCCAGCGAAATCGGGGAATGCATGGAGATCGTTTTTCAGGCGGTGAAGGCCTCGTCGCTGTCCCGGCCGGAACAGCTGCTCTGGATGATCGACATTTTTCTCGAGGACCAGTATTCCGTCAGCGATTCGTGCGAGCGTTTCATCCATGGCAAGGCATACGACAGGCAAGATTGGACCGAGGTCGCCGCCAGCCTGCAGGAGAGGCTGGACAGCCTGAGGGTGTCCCGTTCGGACAGTCTCTCCAGCGGTTATCATCGTAGAATGGTGATGAACCGGCTGATTGACGCCCTTGAGCGAAGCGGCCAGCCGGGAAAAGTTATTCCACTGCTTGAAAGAGAGGCGGACTCGACCCTGTGCTATGAACGGCTTGCCGATACATTTTTGCAAAACGGCAAGCATGAAAAGGCGCGGGAGTGGTGCATCAGGGGTTTTCAAAAAACCGTGACCAGCGCCCCTGGCATTGCCGCAGGCCTGCAGAAAAAGCTGCGTGAGCTGGCTGGGCAGGAGAAGAAATTTGATCTGGAAGCGGCCTATCGGGCGCAGGATTTCTTCGATCATCCGTCACCGGCCAATTACCGCGAATTACAAAAGGCGGCGGAGAAAGTGAAATGCTGGCCGGCGGTCCGCGCCGCGGCGCTTTCTTTTCTGGAAAGCGGTATGCGTCCTGACCTGCCTGGCAAAGGGGGCAGCAAACAGCCTTGGCACCTGCCCAGTCCTGAAGTCCTCGAAAAACCAGATAAAAAGTTTCGCCGGGATTATCCTGACCTGGACGCGCTCATTGAAATAGCCATTCTCGAAAAACGGTTCGATGATGTAGTCACGCACTACCAGGCCCAGCTGAAAACGATCCGCTGGGGAGTCGGCAAGGGAATGGAGGTGGCCGCTGCTGTTGCCGGAACCCATCCCGACATCGCGCTGGCAATCTGGCAGAAGCTGGCCGACGGACAGATCAAACTGGTGAAACCAAAGGCGTATGAAGAGGCTGCGGTCTATCTGCGCAAGATGCGCCAAGTTTACCAGGAAACCAAACGTCTTGAACAGTGGCGGTCTCTGATCCGGACCCTGCGGGTCGAGCACAAGGCAAAACGCAGGCTGTTGGAGGTTCTGGATTCACTGGATGATTAATGGGTCACTGCTCCTCGCAGCAGAAGCCATTACGGCTAATCCCGGCTAAATATTCAGTTTCGCCAGTAAATCGAACAGATATAGCCCCCCGACCCCTCCAAATGGAATGAGCAGGGCCTGTAGGACAGGATGCTGGGAAAATGGCGCAAAGGTCCCCTGACGACACGATCTGACCTCACCCAGGGCAAATTCGATCTGTCTGACCAGGCTCTGGTCTTCAGCTTTATCCGCAAGAGTTCCGGCTAATTGCCTGGTGAGGCGATGTAGCGCGGCTGCCCTGGCCCGCTCAGCCGAACGTCTGAGCACAAAGGCGGAGCTCCAGGCATACAGGGCGCCCAGGGTAATGATAATTGCCAGCCCTATGGGCAGGTGCCAGTTATCGAAATAATTGATCCGGGCCACGAACAGGATCAGCCAGATGATAAAGGGATAAAAGATGAGCTTACCAAGGGTATCGGTGCGTATGGCGATCAGACGAATCAGCATCCATTCCTTGAGGGCCTCGTTTTCCTGAATATCGTCTTTCGCGCAGAATCGCCTTACTGAACCAGGGGGCCATTGCGGTAGTTTCCCGGCAAGGGCGATAAAACGCCGGAAGGCCCGTGTTACGTCAAAAACGTAAAAGTTCAAAACGATAAAAAAAACGACGCTGAGCAGGAGTGCAATCTTGTCGGCCCCCCAGCTCATGGGGCCGCGCACCGGCGTCACGGGTTTTTTGAACATCCAGAAAATCAGTATGCAGAGGATTATGTAAAAAAAGATGATGGGGGCCAGACGTATGATGCGATAGCGGAGCGAGTCCCGGCGCAGATACTCGTTCCACAAGTCGGCCATGTTGACCCCGTTACCTTGCTTTTGCACATCCCAATTGTAATTCACTGTGTCACAGAAGTGATTCACCACACCAGTGACCCTGCTCCACAAACCCTTTGCGCAAGCGTTGTCCTTAGCGGGCGAAACCTCATCTGCATCCACTTGGGCGGCGGCCAGACCGAAATCCACGGCGATCTTCCCACTGTTTGTTCTGAGAGCGGCGGAGGAGTACATAAGGAAATAAAAGGATAGAAACGCGGCGATTAAACGCAGAATTTCCGAGGGCCAGATACTCAAGCCTTCATCCCAGGAAAATGGCTCCTCACCCGGAAGGTGGATGAGATAATATAACCAGCAGATGAAAACCAGCAACCCGGCGGCAATGGCAAATGCCAGATACATTCGACCGTGGATGGATGTTTTAAGGGTGTTTTTGACCGTGTGGCTGGAAAAATAGAGGAGAAAGCCTATCGCCAGGACAATGCCCCCTATTTTTGCCCCAAACCCCAGGGTGCCGTTTACATCCTCGGCAGCCGTTGATGCGGGAGTTGCGCTGGACAATTCAACCGCGCTATGGCGGCCGATTTCAAAGATTCTCGGCTCCTTGGTGAAATGTAGAATATTTCCAGGGTGTTCGGGATTTGTCGCTTCGAGTGCCTGCAGGGTCGCGGCTAAAATGGAGGACTGGTAATTGCTGCGGAACGATAAGGGAATTTTTTTTGGTTGCGCTGTTTTTCCTTGGACCGCAGTTTCCTTCTCCTGCCACTTGAGACCGAAGCTTGAAGCAACGACCAGGTTCCGGGTCCATTTGATATTGTCCGGATGCAACAGCCGGGCATCGAGGTCGGTTGTGAAAAATATGACATCCGGAAATTTTTGGCGCAAGGCCTGCAGCACCAGATATTTATCGTAAAAATCGCTGCCAAGAACGCCGATTGCCCTGATCGCCCCCCCCTTGGGCTCAAGTTGCAGCCGTTCGATTTCGTATGCCTCGCCGGCCAGCCTCCTCAGGTAATCGTACTGGCTCTCGCCGATCGGCCTTTCCAGATGTTTGACATTGGCGCTGTCGCCTTCGCCGGAGGCGGACGTGTCGTTTTTCTTCTCTTCCTGTTGCCCGGGGAGGCTGCCGTCGATGCCACGCATATAACTGAAGTGGATTAATCTATCCCCGGCTATCCCCTTATCCGTAAACACTTTCTCGTAGATGCGAAGAAGCGAGCGGGCATACAGGGTGTCCCATTCGGCCACCAGCATGATGTACCCATTGTCCTTATTGGTAATCACCCGACGAAGATCCAGTTCCGTCAGCAGTTTCTCGGCAAGCGCCCGGTCCGAAGCGATGGTGCGGGTGAAGGTTATCCCCTTCTCCGCAAATTTGCTGATAACTTGTTTTTCGGAAGAATCGTCAACCGATCGTTCACCTGTTTTCGTCCCGCCTATGGCCGCCAGCAACAGGGAATCGTCCATGGTCGCCGTAGCCGAATAGATCTCAAGTCCCGCCAGTCGCTGGTCGAAAGTCTCAAGTTCCGCCACCATCTGCTGCAGGCGGGACGATCCGGCTGGCCCGATGATTTTCAGGTTTATGTTATCTTTGAATTTCCCTTCCTCTTGCAGGTCCAGGCGGTCAGCCACCAACCGCCTGAGATTGGCGAGTGGCTTGCCTGCGAAAACATCGTCATTGATCCAGAGGACCAACACCGAGTCCTTGCTGCCCGTGGCGTCATCGCTGGTGTGGGAAAACCATTCGAAAGGCATGATGTTTGACATGGAGATTTCTGCGGAGCCATCATCAATCCGCATGAAATCAAGGTGCTCGGGGTCATCCGGCACATAGTCCCGTTGACCGAGGCCGGTCAGTACCGCATAGCGCCGCCGCAATCGGTCTTCGGTCTCTTCAGCGTATGGCGCGCCGAAAAGCATGACGCCGAGTATGGTTACCCGGCCTTCCCCGGATCTGGACCTTATCTGCACCGGCAGGGAATTATCAAGCTCCGTGGCGCCCTGCGCGGCACTGTCTCCGGCCTTGGCGTGATAATTCAGCACCGCCCTGAACGGTTCCTGCCACAATCTGGCCTTGGCCTTCTCCGAGGGATCCTGGATGTCGGAGACCTGGGGGCGCGAGCCAATGAAAGGCATTTCGGTAAACTGGAGAAACCCAAGCGCCGCGAGGATCAGCAGCAAGCCTGATAGCGGGAAAATACTCTTATTGTCATTTTCAGCCATGACGAACTCCCTATGGTGAGTTCACAGTCATTTCACCAACATCTCATCATTTGCGCAAAAGAATAACGGACCGGAAGCCACCCCGCATCATAAAATGTCCGCTAAAAAATGTGGAATTCCAGGCCTTGCCAATTGTAATGAATTCGTAACAAAGTCCGCAGTTTTTATTTCCCCTGGATAAT
>Ga0180007_10005192_pt1 | contig 13351 bp, 12 predicted proteins | sample MM_PC_MetaG_FD_121122 | JGI IMG/M metagenome (GOLD analysis project Ga0180007, IMG submission 121122) | Groundwater microbial communities from the Aspo Hard Rock Laboratory (HRL) deep subsurface site, Sweden - MM_PC_MetaG | ecosystem: Environmental > Aquatic > Deep subsurface > Groundwater... | reverse complement strand
CCGTACGGAGGTTGTTCAGAACCAGCAGCTTGTATGTCTGCCAGAGGTTGTAGACCCGAGGCATGGCGTCAAGCATGACTGCCACCTGGAGTTGGAGGGCTGTCATTCCCAGTGGCCGGAATGTCACATGGAGGCCGTCATACTTTGCCCAGTTATGGACAATAATCCGCCCTTGGTCGACAAAACGCCGGTATAGCGGGGCGCCCGGGATAGGTACCAAAATAAGAAACTGCGTCGTTTCTATGCCCCAGCGGATACAGCAGCGGATTGTCTGTTTGACTGTCTCAATAGTGTCGTCGTCAAACCCCAGCACCCACATGGCGTGGATGGCTATCCCATACCTGTGAAAAACCTTGGTCAGCTTACGCATGTCCGCGAATTTAAGTTTCTTCCCCGCGGCGTCAAGGCTGCGCTGGTTGGTTGACTCATAGCCGACAAAGACGCGGGTCACGCCGGCCATACTCATCATGGCGACTATCCTCGGACGCTTGCCTAAATCAAGGCGCACCTGGCAGGAAAACTCGCGGACGAGTCCATTGCTCACGATGCTGACACAGAGCTGTTTCAGCCGAGTCGGGTTGGCGGCGGCATTATCATCGGCGATAAACACCGGTGTTTCGCCATAAATACTGTCATAGAATCTAAGGTCATCGATCACAAGTTCTTTTGAACGGAATCGGTATTCATTACCGAACATCTCATATTCGGAACAAAAGTCGCAGTCCCATGGACAGCCGCGCGAAGTAATCAGCGGGATGACGCTGGGCTTGTCAAACCCGACGATCAGCCGGAGGTCAGGAGTCGGCAGAGTGTCCAGATCAACCCATTGTCTCGGCAGATTGGTCGTGTTGTGGTGGTTTTCGCTTCCCACCTTGAATGAAAGGTCGGGAATGTCGAAGAGCTCGCGTGGATCACGCCCGTTCTCCCACCACTTCAGCCACATCGGGAAGCTGAGGTCAGCTTCGTGGCGGAAGACGTAGTCCGCGCCATGGTCGAGCGCTTCGTCAGGAAGAAACGTCACATGCGGCCCGCCGATGAGGATAGGGACCGTTAATTTGAGTTCTTTCCTGATTTTGCGGATGAAGTCATACGCCCGGGGGATGGTTGAAGTAATAGAAGAAATGCAGATAATATCTGCCTGCCGGACCCTTTCCCAGTCAATGGGAGCAATATCTTCACAATAAATTTCACCTTGGTGTCCCATCTTCTTGGCCATGGTGAAAAGCAGCGGCAATCCCAACCGCGGTAATCGCACGCCGGTGAATATATGCATTCCTGGCGCTCGCGGTTCAATTCCAACAATAAACATTAAATTCTCCTTCTTTTTTATTAAGAAACGGTTTTTATTATCTTTTTGTTTGCCTAGTAATATTGCTAGCAAAATAGACTAAAGTCAAGCGGGGTGTGAAAAGTAGCAAAAAAAATTGAAAAAATTCACAAATTTTCTCACCAGGCAACTCGTTTAGTGAGGTGTTTTTTGGTATAATTTAAATATATGTATCACCTCTACATAGTACGCTGTGCTGATAAAACATTATACACCGGCATAGCGCAGGACGTGAATAAAAGAGTAACCGAGCACAATACCTCCGAAGTTGGCGCTAAATATACCCGATCCAGGCGGCCTGTGAAGTTGGTATACACGCGCAGGTTTCGCAGCCGCTCTACCGCGTCCCGGGCCGAGGCACGCGTCAAACAGCTATCGCGACAAGAAAAACTCGCTATGATACAGACAGCCAAGTGTTGATTTGATATATTTAAGACATGCAAAAGAGTATTAATTTAGATAATAACAAAATTACTTATACCCTCAAGCAGAGTAGGCGGACGCGGAGGATGCGTCTGGCGGTTTATTGTGACGGCTCGGTGGTGGTGACTCAGCCATATCACCTTGGGGAATCTGTGGTAGAAAAGTTTTTGAGCGATAAAAGTGCGTGGCTTTTGGCAAAAGTTACTTTTTTTAAACAGTTACAGGACCGGGAAATTACCCATTATAGCAAGGCTGACTATTTGAAATATAAACAGAGCGCCTATGGATTAGCTTCAGAAAGACTGGCGTATTATAATAGATTTTATCAATTTTCTTTCAACCGAGTAAATATTAGAAACCAAAAAACTAGGTGGGGAAGCTGTTCCAGGAAAGGCAACCTCAACTTTAATTATAAGATTCTGTTTCTGGACCATAAGACGCGGGATTATATTATTGTGCATGAGCTGTGCCACCTCAAAGAGTTTAATCACTCCCAGAGATTTTGGGGCTTGGTGGAGAAAATATTTCCAGACTGGCGAGTGATTAAAAAAGAGCTGAGGAAGAATTCCCTGATTTTAGAATAATATTAGTTATAGGTATGGTTATAATCGTGAGTATGGTTGACAGTTGACAGTAGGCTGTCAACTGTCAATGAGACAGCGGCACAAATAAGGAATAAAAAATTATGCATAGGTAAAATTATAGGTTTATCTATTACAGGCAGTTAAAAAGGATTTGATGTTATTAGTGAAGTCTAGAATTTAAAAATATATATTTATACTCCGGAAGAAATGAAGCAAGCCCAGTAGCTGATAGATAGGATACTGATTTTATGGGAATACTGTAGCTGTTTTATGTATTTCGTGCTAGTATGCATCTGTAAAGAGCATCAATCAAGGCACATAGTAGGGTACTGCGCCTTGCTCTAATTTTTTATTATCAATTAATATCATCAGTATGACACACGAACCCGCAATAAATTTTTATGGACTTGGGATTGCTCCCAAGCTTCTGGAGATACTTAAAAAAAATCGATTTACTAAACCGACGCCAATTCAGGCAAAAACCATTCCGCTGGCAATTGAGAGCAAGGACCTGATCGGCATAGCGCAAACCGGGACAGGGAAAACACTTGCCTTTGGCATGCCCATGATGCAAAACATCGCACGCTTAAAAACGCGAGGGCTTATTTTGGTTCCCACGCGTGAGTTGGCCGCGCAAGTAGATGAGGTACTTGTGAATTTAGGTAAATCATTTGGACTTAAAACAGTGCTCATTATCGGCGGCGCGTCCGCCGGCCAGCAGATACGCGCGCTCAAAGCCACGCCGCATATCATCATAGCCACGCCGGGCAGGCTCATTGACCACCTCTCAAAACAACCCACCTTACTGCAGGGAATCGGCATTGTCGTGCTTGATGAAGCTGATCGGATGCTTGATATGGGATTTGCACCGCAGATTGAAAAGATTCTTATCCGTACTCCCAAACAGCGGCAGACAATGCTTTTTTCGGCAACCATGCCGCAGTCTATAGTCGCGATCGCTAACCGGCATATGCACTTGCCGTTGCGCGTTGAAATTGCGAAATCCGGAACCACAGTCAAGGAAATAGATCAGGAAGTGATTTTTCTTTCAGCCAACGATAAACGCCCCACCCTAAAGATTCTTCTTGAGCGCTATAGCGGTTCTATTTTGATATTTTCCCGCACGAAATGGGGCGCGAAAAAACTTGCCAATACAATCCGCCATATGGGGTATACGGCATCGGAGATTCATTCAAATAGAAGTTTGGCCCAGCGGCGGTCAGCCATTGAAGGATTTAAAAAAGGTGCGCATCGTATTCTGGTCGCTACTGATATCGCCGCCCGCGGTCTTGACGTGAATAACATTGAAGTCGTCATTAATTATGATTTGCCGGGCACGCCAGATGATTATGTCCACCGCATCGGGCGTACTGCGCGAGCTGGTAAAAAAGGTAAAGCAATTTCATTCGCCACCCCTGACCAAAGACGGGACGTTCAGGACATTGAACGGCTGATACGGACGCAGCTCGTTGTCGGGAAGGAAACCTCGGTGTCTAAATTGCCCCAGCATCAAGCGCATCATCCGCGGAAACGGCATTCTCGTTACCGTTCACGCCAACATCGCAGACGACGATAGTTGTGCGGGTAGTATAAAGTTTTTGGTTTATTTATTTGTGCTATAATTGTTTTATGGAAGCAGAATACGTCATAAAAAATGGTGAATTAATTTCCAAGGAAAAGGCCTGTATCTCTGTTTACAATAAGGCCATGTTTTTTGATTTTTGCGTTTATTCAAACATCAAAGTGGTACAGGGCCAGATGATAATGGCCGAGATAGAAGTAGATCGGCTAATCTCTTCAGCAAAAATAATTGGACTGGATCATAAGTTTAAAAAAGAGGAAATTATTAATTGGGCTAAGCAATTAGTTGAGAAAAATAATTTACACGACTCATTAATTCGTTTACTGTTAATTGGTCCGGAACAGGATTCTGAAGCGCAGTTATTTTTGTTTCCGGTCGGCCTGACTTTCCACCAAAAGCAGTGGTATAAGCAGGGCGCTAAGCTGATTACCTTTCAGGGCGAGCGATTTATGCCCACGGCTAAAGTAAAAAGCCTGTTTATGTCTTATATGGCTTATAGCCAAGCCAGGAAAGCTGGCGCTTATGATGCGCTCCTAATTGACCGTGATGGGAATATTAGGGAAGGGACACGCTCCAGCTTTTTTGTTATTAAAGACAATGTGTTAATAGCACCGCCAGCAGAAAAGGTATTGGTCGGAGCCACCCGGACGATTTTAATGGCTATAGTGCCAGATATTATGCAGGTAAAAGAGGAAGATATCCCCTTAAGCAGGATTAAAGAATATGATGAATATTTTGTGACTGGCACTTCAGTTAAGGTGATGCCGGTTCGGCAGATTGATGATACAGTAGTTAAACAAGGAGAGAGCGAGATGGTTATGAAGTTAAGACAGGCATTTAAGGATTATTGTAAAAAGACAATAGCGTAATTTAGTATAATAGTTATATACAGCTAACCAGGCTGTTTTTTCCTTGACAATAAAAATATTTATGATAATATGCGGGATTAAGAAGATGAATATTTTAAAAGGTATCAAGAGGAATAATGGGCAAAGGAAAATTGGTACAGTTCTCTGAATTGCCCTGGAATAGCTGCTTTCGATTACCAGACGGGGATGAGGTGTTATGGAAACACGCATGTGCTGTTTATCTCCTCAAATCAAACGGAGGTACGGATGGCTGGTTTCTTGGTTCTGACCATGAGATTTTACCTACTACAGAGGTAGTGTTAGTTGATAAATCTGAGATAAGCCCTACTGAGATTCCGATAATACAAAATTGCAATGGTGTTACTTGAGATATCCAATTCTCCGGGCCCTGCTTTTTCTAAGAGGGCCTTTTTTATTTGACTAAATAGTACTTAATGGTATGATAAACTAATTAATAAAAACAAATAAACAAAGGGTTTTTTAACAAGGAGGTGTACAAGTGAGTACACAAGAATTTGATAAGCTGATTGAATTACTTCAGCCAGCAAATCAAAAGGGAAGTATTGCTGCCCGTTTGCATTTTGATGATCAGACAGGCAGTCCACCGGATGAGGAGGCCAAGAAACAATTAGCCCAGTTAATGGCTCTGGCTGAGCGCGAAGCGCACGAGCTGTTTACAGCCGATTCGATTAGCCAAGCACTCACTGGACGTACCGGCTTATCCTTAACCGAGCAGCGCATGGTTGACCGTTTACAACTTTCTCATGATATGGCCAAACGGATACCGCCGGAGTTCGTACAGAAGCAGAGAGAGCATATTCAGGCCGCTAATCGGGTCTGGATCGAGGCGCGTCAAAAAAGCGACTTTACCCTGTTCCAAAATACTTTTACAAAATCGGTGGAACTGGCGCGGGAAGAAGCGATCATGCTGGGGGCTGATTCCGGCCGGCCGGAAACTTATTATCCGGCCTTACTGCCGATTTACGAGCCGGGCATGGATTTTGCGCGTCTAAGAGAAATCATTGAGGCAGTGCAGGGACCGACCGTTGACTTGCTAGGCCGGATCACCAGTTCCGGCAAGGAGTTCACTGATAAGCTGTGGCGCGGTTATTTCGAAATTGACCGGCAAAAGTCTTTGGGTCAGACTGCCGCTTGGCTAATGGGCTATGATTTTAAGCGGGGCATACTGAAAGTCACAGTCCATCCGTTCATGTCCACTGTCGGTTTGAATGATTGTCGGATTACTACTCGCTATGACCCGACCTACCTGCCTCAAGCACTGGGCGGCGTGATGCATGAGGCTGGTCACGGACTGTATGAGCAGAATGTGGCTGAAGCGATTCGCCGTTTCATCACCGTACCGCTGGTTCATTCGCACGGCATCCATGAATCAAGTTCTCTGTTGTGGGAATGCTTTGTCGGGCGCAGTAAGCCGTTCCTGCAGTTCTTCCACCCGATCCTGACGGCTCTTTTTGAGCAGTACCGGGATGTGTCAGTGGATGAGCTGTATCAGGCAATTAACCGGGTTATGCCCAGTTTTATTCGTGTGGAAGCGGATGAACTGACTTACAACCTGCACATTATTCTCAGGTTCGGTATGGAGCCGGAAATTTTGGCCGGCAATATCAAACCAGAGGATGTGCCAGCAGAGTGGAACCGCCGGTTTAAAGAGCTCTTTGGCATCGCGGTTGACACTGATGCAAATGGTTGTTTGCAAGATATCCACTGGTCGCACGGGTACTTCGGGTATTTCCCGACGTATTTGCTCGGCAAGCTGGGCGCGGCTCAGCTCTTTGCCGCCTTTGTTAAGGCTGTACCAAGTTGGCAGGAGCAGTTCCGAATGGGCAATTTCAGAGTTTTGCTTGATTGGCTGTGTAAGAACGTCTATCCCTATGGACATGTTTCGGCTATGGACGATCTGATGGTTAAAGCCACAGGTGAGAAGCTGAATCCGAAATATTGGTTTGATCATCTGGAGGAGAAGTTTGGCCAATTGTATGGCTTGAATTAGCTCTTTCGTAGGTAATTTTATGTTTATGGTGCGCAACGTACGTTGCGCACTTTTTTTAATAGGAGTATATTTAATTATGGGTATATATTCATAATAATTCATTGTTAATAGTATAAAGTTTATAGTCGATTGCCATTAACAATAAACTATCAACTAAAAATAAAGGTCATTAATTAGTTATCCACAAGGAAATAAAACTATGCCAAATTACGATGGTCAAGGTCCCGGATGGGGCGGCGGACCAGGCGCTGGCTGGGGATATGGTCCGTGCACCTGCCCGCCATTGGCTTCGCCAACAGGCGAAGGCAGGCGGGGCGCTGGTCGCGGTTGGGGACGCGGCTGGAGACGTAGAATTAAATGGAGTAAAGAGGATGAGATGAAAATGCTGGAAGATGAAGAAGCGGCTATAACAGAAGAGCTGGCTGAAATCCAAAAAGCCAAGCAGGAACTTAAAGCTGAACAATAACACCAGTCCCACTTGTTAATTGACAAGAATTAGGCTAGAGTATAAGAAAACAAGTGGGGCTAATTCTAGCCATTTAATTAAAATATCAAAATACAAAATTTAAATGGCAATTAATAATTTAGTTTTTAATTTTTTCAATGTTATTTTCAATTTTTATAATTAAATTTTCATTTTTATTATGACCAGGCCTCGTTTATGCAGAAGAGTAAAATTCAGACCGCGGACTACCTTTTTTAAGCCGCGCGGAGTTCCTTTGCGATCTTTGGATATTGTTGAATTATCAAAAGAAGAAGTTGAAGCTATGCGTTTAAAAAATATTTCAGGCTTAGACCAAACCGAATGTGCCAAAGCTATGCGTACTTCACAAAGCACTTTCCAGCGCATATTATCTTCTGCTTATAATAAAATCAGCCAGGCAATAATTAAAGGCAAGGCAATTTCAATTCAAAAATAATAATGCTTAATAAGATATTAAAATTTATATTTATATTCTCGACACTGTTGTTTTTTGCATTGCCTGTTTCAGCTAAAGATAACGATAGTGTTGAAATTAACTTTTTTTACAGCGATACCTGCCCTCATTGCGCCAAAGAAGAGGTTTTTTTAGATGGGCTGGAACAGGAATTAGGCGATACAATCTTAATTAGCCGATATGAGGTGTCTGATAAGGATAATTTGGAGATATTTGAGAAGTTTATTGAATCGTCAGGCCAGGAAGTTAGGGGCGTGCCGGCCACTTTCATCGGCGATAAGGAAGTAATTGTGGGGTTCAACTCCAGCACTGATACAGGCCAGCGCATCAGGAATGTAATTAATGAATGCTTAAGTGAGTGTCCGGCCGATAATTCATTATTAGTTGATTTGCCGTTGTTCGGTGAAACGGATTTATCAAAATATTCATTGTTCGGTTTAACCGCCGTTGTGGCAGCCATTGACGGATTCAATCCCTGCGCTATGTGGGTGCTGATTATCCTGATTGGATTTTTATTGGGCATGGAAAACCGGCGGCGCATGTGGACACTGGGCCTGACGTTTATTGCGGCCTCGGCTTTGGTTTACTTTATATTTTTAGCCGCCTGGCTGAAGTTTTTTCAGTTTATCGGGGTAGTCAGGCCGGTGCAGATTATTATTGGCTTAGTGGCTATTAGCGTGGCTATATATTATTTCCGGCGGTTTTGGAAATCACGTCCGGGTGAGTGTGAAGTGACCAATGTGGATCAGCGCCGCAAGATTACAGTGCGCATGAAAGCGGTTATTCAAAAGCGTTCTTTATTACTTGCCCTAATAGGAATTATTGGATTAGCTTTTGTGGTCAATTTGATTGAACTAGCCTGTTCAGCCGGTCTGCCTGCTATTTTTGCGCAGGTGCTGGCCTTAAGCGACTTGCCGTCCTGGCAGTATTATTTCTATCTGTTATTATATGTGATTATTTTCATGCTTGATGACATGATTGTATTTGCCATAGCCATGATAACTATGAAAGCGGCTGGCACTACAGGTAAGTACAGCCGTTATGCCACTTTAATCGGAGCTATTGTAATACTGTTTTTAGGACTTTTGTTAATGTTAAAGCCAGAGTGGATTATGTTTGGTTAGATTAGTTTGTAGTGAGTAGTAGGTTGTAGGTAGTTACAATTAGTGATTACCTTTTTTGTTTTAAATGATTTTTTGGGATATAATAGGCTCATATGGCTTTTTTAAATAGTGCATTTGATAAGGTATTTCGCAGGAATAAAGACATCTGGAAAACGGATTTATTTGTGGTGGGAGTTTTTTTATTAATTACGCTGATTTATTTGTTCTGGCAGCCGAAATTACCCACACGCGAGGAAATTGAACAGTTAACCTACCATTTTGGCAGTATTGGCCCCTTAGCAATTATTGGTGTAATAATCGTAGAAACAGTAATAGCTCCGATTCCCGGGGCGATAATTCCCATAGCTGTCGGCGCTTTATACGGTATTTGGCCGGGCATATTATACGTTTGGATCGGCGATGTGGCCGGTTCAATCATTGCTTTTTGGATATCACGCAAGCTAGGCCGGCCGGTGGTTGAAAAAATTATAAATAGCAAGAAAATTGACCATTATGACAAGTTCTTGCACCGCAACCAGCTGTTTATTTGGCTGATTTATATTGTGCCGATATTCCCCATTGATATGATCAGTTTTGTTATTGGCTTGTCAAAAATATCCTTTAAACGGTTTTTATATATTGTTGGCGTGGGTTTTGTTTTGAATCTTTTGATTTTAACCTTTTTTGGGGATCAATTAATTACTGCTTCTGGTACTGCAAAAATGTGGTATGCAATAATTATTATGGTTGTAATATTAGTAACAGTGTCCATTGAAAAGAAAGTGTTTAGAAAAGATTAAAAATATGAAAATAAAAGAACTCACAAGTTCTGATAATGAGAAAATAAAGTCTTTGCGAAAATTGAACCAAAAGAAGTATCGGCTGGAGTCAAGACGTTTTTTTATTGAAAATGCGAAAATAATTAATGATGCTTTATCTTCTGGTACAGTTTTTGAATCATTATTTATTACGGAGAATTTTGCAGAAAAAAATAAGGCCTGGCTGGACAAGATATTAAGCCAGGCAAAAACCACACAGTACTATTTAATAACGGACAGCATTAATGCAACTTTTTCCAACCTTGATACTCCGCCTGGTATTGGGGCAGTTTATAAAAAAATTGAAAGGCCGATTAAATACAATTCGCATATAGTTTATCTGAATGGCATTAATGATCCAGGTAACCTGGGTACAATTTTACGTTCAGCCCTTGCCTTTGGAATAAAAAATATTGTGCTGGACGAAGCGTGTGCGGATGTTTACAATTTTAAAACTTTGCAGGCGGCCAAGGATTCAATTTTCAAATTAAACATTTCTTTTGATAAAAATTATCTGGAATTAAAGAAAATTAAATCAGCCATGAAAGTATATTCAACTAAAATGGATAATGCCGTATCAATGAAAAGCATGAAGCAGGATGATAAGTTCTGTTTGGTGCTAGGCAGTGAGGCGCATGGAGTGAGCCAGGCCATTCAGGATTTATCGGATGGTTTTGTTAAAATAGATATTAGACAAGACATGGAGTCATTAAACGTGGCCAGCGCTGCGGCCATTTTTTTCTATGAAATGTCCCAATAGGCTTGACTGATTGTTTAAACTAGTATATACTTTATAAGCTATGAAATATTTATACGCTGAATTGAATAATAATTCAAATAACCGACTCCTGCCGGCGTAATTTTGTTTATTTCAATAGCGTTAATTGCCGGCACCAAAAGAGCCGGTATTTTTTATTCCTCCTTCGCCCTTCAGGCCACGGAGGACTAGTAGTCTGGGGTAGTTCAATTGGTACCCCGTAAAGGATACGGGGCAGGCAACGCCGCAAGTCTATTAAATTCTAGGGTAGTTTCCGCCAAAGGCGGATCCGCCTATGGCGGACAATTGGCCCCGCCACAATGTTCTGGGATAGTTTAATTGGTAAAACCCTGCACTGTTAATGCAGTGATCCTGGTCCGAGTCCAGGTCCCAGAGTTTTGTGGCGGGGTAAAATAGAACGCTCCGCTGTTAACGGAGAGGTTGGAGGTCCAAGTCCTCCCCCTAGAGTTCAGCGGGTAGATAAGTTAACGGTAGTTTAGGTTCGCCCAATCATCCGATTGGGCGCCCCGTCGTATGACGGGGCAAGCCCTCCCCCTAGAGTTCGTCAGGTAGTTAAATTGTATAATATTTTGGTTCGCCGTGAACCACTAAAGGGTTCACGGCGCCATGTACCCTTGAGTGGTACATGGCGATCCCAGCCCCCAGAGTTTAGCAGGCTTGTCCCGTAGGAGCGTCAGCGACTTACGGGATTCGAATCCTGCTCCCCGAGCCAATTGCCGAAAGTGACAACTTCTGTGGATAAGTCATAAAAGCCTTTAAATATCGGGTGAAAGTTGTACCCACTAGTTTTCTGTTTCGCAACTAAAATCTCCCCACCCAAGTAGGATTCGAATTTCTCATTCTTTTTAGCCTAAAATTCTTCCTTGTCCATCAGCAGTTTGAAGAGGTTTATAAGGTTTTCAGCCATGAGCCAGGCTTCGTCATCCGATATTTCTTCCCCATATTGCTTTTTGTAGATTTCCTTGAATTTATCTATGTGATGTTGTTCAAGAGGCATTGATATCACCCCCTCACTTATGCATGATTAATTGTTACTTCCAGCAATTGACAATATCCCGTCAGCTGTCAGAATTAAGGTATAATTACATAAAATTTTAGTGATCAAAATGAGCAAAAAGAACGTCGTCACATTGATTATTATACTTATATTTGGGCTAACTTGGGGTATGAGTAGTATTTTTTATATCAACGGTTTTTGTGAAGACACGCATTTAAAAACCAACGAGACATTTACAGAGACACCCACTGATATTAGTCGTCCATGTGCGTATACAATGCCAGGGTCAATCTTGGCGTTTCCTGCCTGGCTGACTGCGCGATTTATTACGCCTGACGGCATTATTGTCTATAACGGTCCAAATAACGATACTGACAATCCCGTTTTATATATCCTCTCCGGGTTAATTGGTATGCTCGTTGCAGGGATTGTGTGGCTGATATTATACGCACTGTTACTTCGTAAGACGCCGAAAGCGCAATCAAATGCGACGTAGCATTAATAGTAAAATTATGGAAAACCAACAACCTCAGCGGCCAACACTCAAGTCGGAAATACCTAAGAAGTGGTTTTATAGATATTTTGGATTAATTTTTATTTTGTTTGGATTTATTTATTACTTAATACTTCCATTTATTTTTGTTTTACTTGACCCCTCACCTGATAGGTATCATTGCCCGTCGGAATTTACTGAATTTTCAGAATATATTTATACACCTCCAATTTCGTTGATTATTTTAATTATTCTTTTTATCGTCACTTTAATAATTACCATACTGAGATATTTACCAAAATATAAAAATAACTCCGATATAATTTTTATTTATAAAAGAATTAATTTTATTGTATTTATTCTGTTTGTCATTTTTTATTTTATAGCAATGCTTATTGTAGTCCCAATGGAATTTTTACCTGCAGAGGGGTGGGTTTCTCCTTGTTAATATAAATAACCAAAAATACATCTCATTAAATTGGGGGATGTCCTTTCTTCGTTGTACAACTTATTTTTAATTAAGTTGTTACTTCCCGCAAATAGGTTCTAACGTCCTCTACGACCCCGAGCCATCATTTCACTCCCATAAACATTGACCTTTCTGACATAGGCAAGTAGGACACTCGAACCTTCACTAGAAAAGCCAGTAAATACAGGGATATAAATTATCATCTGTGGATCACTGATCTTGACAGATTGCCGTATCCATGGTAGCATCCATTGTTACTTTCCGCACTTTGTAATCCAAGAGCTAAAATCACGTTACCTCTTCATTTAAGAGCGGCTCCTTGCTGTAATCTCCGGACAGAGATTTCCAGAGAGCTGTTCTTAAATAACCGAAAGGTATCGCCTGGAAACCACAGTGGTTGACAGGCAGATGTTTTTCAAAAACCAAGGAGGATGACGCCATGGCAAAGACCATGACCCCATCTATGACTGATGGCCAGATTGACAAGGTTGTCGAAAACATCACAGCAGGGTTTCGCAAGAGACTTCGCGATCACAGGGATGAACTATCTTCAGACACAGTTCAAACCGTCCTCGGCCAGAAGGATTTTATTTCTGCCCTGTTCGCCGAGTTTCGCCAGCGCGTGGAAGCGGTCAGCAACATGATCGTTCGTAAGGTCAAGGTGGATCGCACCAGAACCTCGCAAGAGGCGCTGGACGTGACAGGACGTAAGCAGTATACCGACGACGATGTTGTGAAGTCCATGCCGAACGGCAAGGGCGATGAAACCGAGGTTATTTTCTTCAAGGTAGGTCGTACAATAAGTGACGACGATCTGGAGAAAGAATATGAACTGCGCGGCCTGGTACCGGCTGATCCGTATTCACTCTGTGCCGTAAATGGAAATGATCCGGCGTTTGCCGATGAACATCCCAATGGCACCCACTGGAAAGATTCCAACGGAAAATGGTGTTTCGCCT
>Ga0180007_10005191_pt1 | contig 13353 bp, 13 predicted proteins | sample MM_PC_MetaG_FD_121122 | JGI IMG/M metagenome (GOLD analysis project Ga0180007, IMG submission 121122) | Groundwater microbial communities from the Aspo Hard Rock Laboratory (HRL) deep subsurface site, Sweden - MM_PC_MetaG | ecosystem: Environmental > Aquatic > Deep subsurface > Groundwater... | reverse complement strand
GCTCGGCCATAGCTCAGCTGGATATGCAAGTTTCCCCAAGAACTTGGGTACTTGAAACAGCAGGACTTGGAGTAATAGATGTTCACATTGCCACTCCTTTTTCACAGGTTGATACAATCGACAACGTAGTTGTCTCAAACAGTGAGAAGGTTGTCGATGCTGATATTCTTTCGGTTGGCGCAGATTTACGCGGAGATTTGGTAATTAAATTTACTCCTGATCAGGATGCTCTAGTAGACGGAGATATATTGACCGTTGAAGTAACTGGTCAATATGTTGACGAAGGAGGCCCTATTTTAGAAACTTTTGAAGGCGTTGAAGTAAAAGAAGCGGAGATGTTAAACAAAGAGTAAATTCCGGCATCACTTAAAAAGTGCATTAAAAAGAGCGAATCTGCGATTCGCTCTTTTTACAGCCTCCATCCACAAATCTACATTTTCAACAAAAACTTAATCAAGAATTGTAAGTAATAAACTCCGCTTAAAATAAAAACCAAAGCAATTATTTTTCGGCTAATTTTTTCAATTTTCTGAATTATTTCAAAAGCTTTGCCTACTTTTTGCACACTAAAAGCAATCAAAAAAGAAAAAACAATTACCGGCAGACCCGTGCCCAAAGCAAACAATGGTGGTAGCAAAAGAGCTTCCTTTGATTTTAAAACCAAAGGAATAAGAACTCCAAAAAACAAAACTCCGCTATAAGGACAAAAAGCCAAAGCAAACAATACTCCCAAAAAAAACGAGCCAAGATACCCCTTGGTCGCTAATTCTTTTTTTATAAGTTCAATCTTTTCATTTTTAGACTTTATATTTATTTTAATAACATCCAGCATAACCAGACCAATTAAAATAAGTAAGGGGCCCAATGCTTTTTCGCCCCATCCCTGAAAAATACGCGAAACTTCAAAAGAGGAAAAACCAACATAAATCAAAGAAGCCAAAACAGTATAACTGAAACCACGGCCAATAGTGTAACAAAGGCCATTAACAAGGGTATTTTTTTTAGTTTTAATATCTTTAGAAATATAAGCCACAGCGGTGATATTGGTGGCCAAAGGGCAAGGGCTGATAGAAGTCAGAATTCCGGTCAAAAAAGCAGTCAAAAACGGAATATTACATTGGTCAATAAGTGTATTAATAAAATCCATACTTTACTTTACTTTCCCAGCAAGTTTTTTAGTTTATTTTCAAAGTAATCAACAAATTTATCCCTATTGTTTACCAGTCGCCAAACTGCCGTATCTTCTTTGATATTATCTTTTTTATCGATAATGGCATTGACAAACAAAGACGATCCTACCGCTTGGTATTTGGCAACAATCTTACTATTTTCCACCAATCCACTGTTAATATCCTTAAAAACAATTTTGCCCGACTCATATTCTTGGCCAAACTTTTCCTTGATAGTAGCCAGCGCGTATTCACCCACCGCAATACAAGACCGGCATTGCCGAGTGCCATGAAAGTGAAACACTTCAATTTTGTCAGCCGGAATTTGTTTTTGCATTGCCGATGTAGGGTTGTCTAAGCCCAAAACCGGGGCTTTTTCCGACTTTTTACCGGCAATGGCTTTAAAGCCAAAAACACAACTTGCTGTCAGAGTCAGACAAATCAAAATAATTGTTTTTTTATTCATCCTTTATTTAGTCTAGCCAATAAATCCGTAAATAAAACCTGCCAAGGTAGTCAAAATTACAATTGATCCTGCATAAACCAGTGTTTTTTTAGTCCCCACAAGTTTTCTGATAACCAAAAGTCCCTGTAACGAAAGCACCGGATCTGCCAGCATATAGGCCATCAAAGGCCCTTTGCTCATGCCCAATTTCATAAAACTTTCTGCAATCGGTACTTCAACCAAAGCCGGAAAATAAGCCAAAGCTCCAAACATAACAGCGATAAAGTTAGTCAATAAGCTGTTTCGGCTGGCCAAGGCTTGAAATTGTTCTTTTGGAATAAGATGAGTAATGGAAGCCGCAAAAAAGACACCAACCAAAAGTAAAGGCACAATTTGATTGACAAATTTAATTGTTTCCTCCCACCAGCCAGTTCTTTTTTCTCTAGAAAGCCAGGAAAAAGTCATAATTAACTGCGCTAATGTCAAAGGTAAAATTAAAGCGTATTTTAAATTACTGTTAATAGGCGCTGTGCCAATTACCAAAATTCCCAGCATTATTCCCCAAAACCAGACATTTTTTAAACCTTTAAGTTTACTGCTTTCATCAGCTACCGCCTCAAGCTCTCCCTTTTCTTTACCATTTCCAAAAATAAACCCCATTATCAAACCAATCAAAATAGCAAAAATAACTGAAAGAACAAATCTGACAATGCTAAACCTCCAGCCGATTCTTTGGCCGGTAAAAAGAATGGTAATTATGTTAAAAGCCGGACCTGCATAAAGAAGAGTAACAGCAATACCCAATCCGGCCCCCTTTTTCCAAATACCGGCAAACAAAGGAAGAATAGTGCAGGAACATACTTCAATCAAAAAACCTGCTGTAACAGCAATTAAATAAGCCAGCCATTTTTTAGTTTTACCGCTCAAATATTTCAAAATTGATTGCGAATCAATCAGGCTGTTAATAGCGCCGGCTATAAAAAAAGCCGGAACCAAACAAAACAACACATGAGCAGACAGATAGTCAACTAAGCCCAGCCAGCCTTGATAAATAGCTTCACCAACAAGATTTTGAATCGATTCTTGAACCAGGAATTCACCTATTTCTTTTTGCCACAAATAGATTATTAGATAGACACCACCCAAAAGTCCCAGGATCCGGTTTTTTTTAATAATTCCCATAAGTTTCATAATTTATTTTTCTTTTTCTTCCAAAATAACTTTTTTAATTTTTTCAACATCATCCATACACCCCGTCATTGTTACTGCTTTATCATTAATTACCAGTACAGGACTGGACATAACTCCCATATCTACCATTTTTTGAATACCTTCTTGTCCTGTTACATATTCAACCTTTTCTTTTAAGCCAATTTCTTCAACTGCTTGCTTGGTTGACTCATATAAATTTTTACAAGTTGGACAACCCGAACCCAATACTTGAATTTTCATTTTTTCTCCTTTCTTAAATTGGATTTGACTCTTTTTAACTGTAGTTTTTCAAGGATTGCTTGTTTTATCATGTTGCTGGGTATTTCCTCAAAAGTTTTTTCTTCATGCTCTATTGTTCGGCAACAGCAATTATCGGGTTGTCCTGTCAACTCAGAACAAGAGTGGCAGACATTTTCCCCAGCTTTAGCCTTTAAGATTAAGTTTTCTAAAGGAACACCGCCAATAAGAATTGAATTTGATTCCGCCATGCGATTTTCAGGCAGTTTTGTTTCTTTTAGCTCGATTTGGATATCTCTTGAGGCAAATTCAGCTTTTAAGTCTTTAAGAACCTGAATAAGGTTTCTGCCTGTTTGCGAACAGCGCTGGCAGGTTTTACCTTTTTTATCAAAATGTTTCCACTCAATTTTTATTTTTTGCATATATTCAGCAGTTTGGATTTACCAATTTAATAAATGTTTTTAATTTTTTTCCTGCCTCTTTGGTTAAAGAGTAGAATACTTGCCGGGCATCTTTACCTTTTCGCTGTTTTATCCAACCCGCTTCAACCAAATCTGACAAATGATGAGAAACAAGGCTTTGCTCTTTGTTTAGACAAGCCTGAATCTCGCACACACAATGCTCTCCTGTCGAAAGTATAATCAGTATTTTTAACTTACTTTTACTCGAAAAAACCCTGGCTGTCCGGCTTAAATTGTTTAATTTCTTATCAGTCGGCAAACAGCAATTGCATGAACACTTATTCATATATCAAAGTATACTTAAGATCAAAAATCAAGTCAAGTAGAAAAACTCAGATACCCACCCCCAGGCCACAAAAATTTTTTCAACATACCCAAGCTTATCATTTCACCACACCCCACTCCCAAACATGCTATTTTTAATATAGATGACAAAAATTTTTCTTGCCCTGTCTTTGGCTCTAAATTTTATTATCACCGCTTGGCTGGTCAAAGGCTCGCCAAACCAAGATCAACACTTTCAGATCGAACGTGTCATTGATGGCGATACTTTTATTCTCGACACCAAACAACAAATCCGTCTCCAAAATCTCAACGCCCCCGAACTTAACCTTTGTGGCGACTTAAAAGCTAAATCAAAATTATAATCTCCTCCGGCACGCTTTTGTCAGTTGTTCCGTTTCTTTCTATTCCAGCCTTTTTTCTTTTTCTCTTTTTATAATCTCAACTTCCGTGGATGTAAGTTATTCACGGTGGTATGATATCGTGTGTATTATTTCTATATTGACTAGCATATTAGTATACAGTAAGATACATCACAAATTAAATAACTATGAATAACGATAGTCAACTGCTGACACCACAGGAAGTAGCCACCGAATTGAAGCTAAATTTATTAACTGTTTACAAGTACATTAGAGACAAGAAGATTGTGGCAATTAAATTAGGCCGGGTATACCGAATATCTGAAGAAAATTTAAACAAATTCATCAAAGCAAATGAAACCTATTGAATTTTATTTTTCTCAAATCATTAGGATCGAAACTTTGATACTTATGGCTATTATCATCTTTATTTTTTACCAAAACATAAAGTCAAATCCGACCATAAAAACAATGATAAGTCTGGCTACCACTGTCAAGACCGAAACTTTTACTGAATTATATTTTGAGAATCACACTGAATTACCAGAAAAAATTGTATCCGGTCAACTGTATCCATTTTCTTTCACCATCCATAATTTAGAAAATAACGATATGCTGTATCCCTACACTGTTTCTTTACAAAGAGAGGGGGTAAATCTTGTGGTGGAAGAAGGTATTGTTGACCTAAAAAGTAATCAATATATGACAGTAGAAACCGTCATAGGCCCTTTAAGTGATATTCCCAAAAAAGTTGTGGTTGAGCTAACCGATAAAAACCAAATTATTAGTTTTTGGATGGGAAAACAATATGAATAGTTTTAAAACATTAACAATAGTTATTCCCGCACTAAACGAGGAGAAAGGAATCGGACCCGTCCTAAAGGATATTCCTTTAAAAAAACTAGAAAGAATAGGATATAAAACTGAAATACTAGTGATTGATAACAACTCAACTGATAATACCGGAAAAATTGCCAGAGAACATGGAGCCAATGTGATAGTAATGCCAATCCGTGGTTATGGAAATGCCTATAAGGCAGGTTTCGCCAATGCCAGTGGAGATATTATTGCTACCGGTGATGCTGACCTAACTTACCCATTTGATATTTTGCCGGAAATTTTACTAAAGATGGAGAGAGAAGATCTTGATTTTATCAATACCGATCGTCTAACAAACTTAAACAAGGAAGTGATGAGCTGGTCACACCAAATCGGGAACACTCTGTTAACTTTCTTTACAAAAATTCTTTTTGGCTGGCCTTATATTGATTCTCAATCCGGGATGTGGATTTTTAAACGATCGATTTGGAAAAGTCTTACAGTAAAATCTTCCGGTATGCCATTTTCTCAAGAATTAAAAATTGAAGCCTTTTCTTGTGGTTTCAAGTGTGCCGAAATCCCAATTAATTATCAAGCTAGGGCGGGAAAAGAAAAATTAAACACAATTTCGGACGGTCTTGGGAATATAACTCATTTAATTAGAAAAAAACTTTCTTTGTCAAAAAGACAAATTCATCAAAACGTACTTCTTCTGGTTGGTGGGATAGTAAGGACAAAAAAAATATGAGCAAAAAAATTGCATTAGTTTATGACGCCATCTATCCTTTCAATAAGGGTGGCGGTGAAAAAAGATTTCATGAAATAGGCAAAAGGTTAATTTCAAAGGATACACAAATCCATTTGTATGGAATGAAATCATGGAATGGTCCAACTATAATAAAAAGAGACGGAATGTATCTTCATGGCATTTGCCCCAAAGTGCCTTTATATAACAAAGAAGGGAAAAGGACCATAAAACAAGCAATTATTTTTGGAATAAATAGTTTAAAACTTATCAAAGAAGATTTTGACATAATTGATTGCTGCGGATTCCCATATTTTTCATTATTTGCATGTAAAATAATTTGTCTTCTAAAAAACAAAAAGTTAAATTCTACTTGGTACGAAGTGTGGGGCAGGGAATATTGGAAAGAATATCTTGGAGGAATGGGAAACATCGCATATATTATTGAAAAACTAAGTGTTTTAATGCCGGACAAAATTATTTCTATATCAAAGCATACGACAAATAAGTTAAAAAATAATTTATTATCAAAAAAAGACATCGTTACCATTCCGGTTGGAATAGATTTTAATTACATTCAAAAGATAAGACCTTCATCAATAAAATCGGACATTATTTTTGTCGGCAGATTGTTGAATCATAAAAATATTGACGTTTTAATAAGATCAATTCAGTTGGTCAGAGAAAAATACCCGGTAGTTAAATGTCTGATCATTGGCGATGGGCCGGAAAAAAAGAAACTTGAAACGCTGGTTAAAAAATTAAATTTGAAAAAAAATGTTAAGTTTTTAGGTTTTTTGGATAATCATGACGACGTTTATGCTTTGATGAAGTCCTCAAAAATCTTTGTTCTCCCATCAACGCGAGAAGGATTTGGGATAGTTGTCATTGAGGCTAATGCTTGTGGAATTCCGGTAATAACCATTGATCATGAAACAAATGCATCTAAAGATTTGATTAAAAACGGTAAAAATGGTTATGTTTGTCGGCTTAATGAAAAAGAAATGGCCGAAAAAATTGCCGATATTTTAGACAAAGGTCTGGGTGGACAGACAAAACAAATCTGTGTAGATTCGGCTAGAAAACATGATTGGGAGAAGATCGTGAGGGAGATCGAGGAGGTTTATTTAAAATGAAAATTTGCTTTATATCACCATACCCACCAAAAAAATGTGGAATAAGTACTTATACTAAAGAAATAGTTGATAGCTTAGTCAACAATAACATTAATGTAACTGTTGTACCTTTCAACTGCTCTTCTGATATAAAGTATGTTTATTCCAAACTCAAAAAAAATAATCCTGATATTGTCAGAATTGAGTATGCCCTATCTATCTACGGATTATTAAGTCCTCTTGTTTTAGCCATTCTATATATATTTAAGATAAAAAATAAAAATAAAACAATCGTAAATTTCCATGAGGTAAAGAAAGAAATTGATCTTTTAGGTATTTTGGGAATAGCCAATTATTTTTTAGTTTCCATGCTGTTTGACAAAATTTATGTTCACACTAAAGAGGCTAAAGAAATACTTGAAAACAAATGTCGCATAAATTCACAAAAAATAAGCATAATTCCACATAGTACCTTCAACTTTGTTGATACAAATTACTATAATAAAGAATTAAAGGCTCAATATAAATTGAGCAATAAACCGATAGTCTTATATTTTGGTTTTATCCTCAGTGATAAAGGCATTGAATATCTTTTAGAAGCAATTCATCATCTGCAGATATACAATCCCAATCTAGTAAAAAGAATCCAAGTTATTATTGCAGGCGATGTCCGGCCACGATCGGGTGTTTTTAAATGTTTTGAAAAGAAAGACAGACAATACAAAAATAGGCTAAAAAAAATATCTAAAGAATTTCAACTAAACGAGACAGTAAAATTCATAGGATTTATTGAAGAAAAGTTTGTTTACTCTTTAATAAAATTAGCCTCTATAGCTGTAATGCCATATACCAAAGTTGAGCAAAGTGGAGTTTTACATAGGATACTACCGCTGAATAAACCTATTATTGCCAGTAATATTGGCGGTTTACAGGAGACCCTTAAAAAGGTAGGTATTTTAGTAAAGCCAAGAAATGCAGTAGCGATTGCGGAGGCAATAACTTTATTGTTAAAAAATAAGAATTATTATAAAAAAATTTCTAATGGATATAAAAAACTATCTCGTAAATTAGATGTCTCGCAGGTTAATAATATATTTATAGAAAGTTTAGTCAATCCATGAAATACATAACTATTTTTTTTGATTTTGAGGGTAAATGGGGGATGCCTTTTAGAGCACCCTATAATTTAAAGAAAACAACAGCCAATTTGCTAAAAGTACTAAAAAAATATCAAGCCAAGGCAGTTTTCAATACTTGCGGTATTATAGCCGATAAACATCCAGACATAATAAAAGAGATACAAAATGAAGATCACGAAATAGCCGTCCATGGATATGAACATGAGAATTTTTCAACATTAAATTCTATCGATATGGCCACTATTTTAGGAAAATCAGAAAAAGCAATTAATAAAATTATTGGTAAGAACCCTATTGGATTTAGAGCACCCTATTTATACGATCCGATTTATTATAATAAAAAATTATATAAGGTTCTACGAACCAGAGGATATAAGTGGGTTAGTAACCGTCAAATAACTCGTATCGAAGAAATAGTAAAAATTAGTGGAATACCCAAACTATTATCAACGGCATTACTTCCTTTAATTAACTTATCAATGGTACTAAGGGACAGTTTAACTAATCGAACTGTTAACAGTCTTAGAAACATTTTATGGCTGTTTGGTGGTAAAAAAAGTTTTAACAGAAGTGGGATTATTGAAATCCCCCTGGTATCTACAATGGATTGTTTCTTATTTGGTTTGCCAAAACCGGACTCTAATTCATCTATAGCTCAGGTGAATAAGTTTATAAATATTCTCAAATCACATTTCGATCAATCTGGCGATGAATTCAACCTAAACTTCCACGACTGGATTATTGGAACCTCAAACAGAATTATAGTTCTTGATGAAATTCTAAAATACGTTAAATCAAAAAAGAAGATTACCATTGTTACTGCATCCCAATTAATAAATCTAAAATGAAAAAAACAAATCCATACTTTTCTATTATCATTTCTACTTACAATGGTTCAAAAAAAATTGAAAAATGTTTAATATCGATATTTAATCAAAATTTTCCAAAAAATAAATTTGAAGTAATAGTTGTAGACGACGGATCAACGGACGACATAACCGCAAAAGTCGCTAATTATCCTGCCAATTTATATCATCACGAAGTAAACAAGGGTATAGCAACTGCCAGGAATACCGGCTTGTCAAAAGCTAATGGGAAAATTGTTATTTGTATTGATGATGATTGTGTAGTTAATCAAAATTTTCTCAATAAAATTGAAAAAAAATATAAAGATACCAATGTAATGGGGGTAGCAACAAACCTTATAACATCAAATAATAATTCGTTAATTAACAAATACTTTTCTTCAATTTGGTATGGAGTTGCCACACCCACACAAAAGAACAAAAAAACAATTTTGGATCGTATTTTATGGTACTATCAAAATTGCCCATGGAATTCTGAAAGAAATGGTTATTTTGACGGTGCAGTAATGTGTGATGTCCCCGCGGCCTGTTCATCTTATCGTAAAGAATTATTAAACGAAATCAGGGGGTGGGATACAAAACTTATAAATTCTTCCGAAGATAATGATTTATCAATAAGAATGATAAACAAATACAAGGGCATGAGGATCGTTTTATGTAAAGAAGCTTTAGTAACCCATTATCAAAATTTGTCATTTTTAAGGACACTAACAAGAGAATATAAAAGATGTATGGCCAAAAGATGGTTCTACCGAAAATATTCATTAATTCCAGTAATATTTCCAAATCCCTTATTGTTTTTAATTACTATTACTATTTTCCATAATTTTTTGGGTTTATTAATATTTGTTCCTTATCTTTTGTATCCATGGTGGGTCTTCCGGTTTGTTAAAGAAAAAGATATAAGTTATCTGACTTTTCCATATCTTCAGTTAATCCAAGAAGCGAATTCAAATTTATCAATTTTGTATGCCTATATCCATGAATAATATTGTCTCTGTAATTATGGTTTTGAAAAATAACAAATGAAACTAACTAGAAATAAAATCTTTTTTGGAATTTTTACTTTTGGACTAATTACCAATCTTTTAGTCTATTTTAATATTCAAAACTTCTATCTTAGAGCAATATTTTCATTTATTTTCTTGATAACAATTCCGGGATTGTTAATCATGTTAATGCTCAAAATAAAAAAAATTGGCCCTTGGGAGTATTTAGTTTATACCCTCGGTTTAAGTATCGCCTTTTTAATGTTTACGGGTTTAGCTGTAAACTGGATTCTTCCTTGGTTGCATATCACAGACAAACCCTTATCGCTTACTTCACTATTAATAAACTTCGATGCCTTACTTTTAATCTTTGGAATTATTGCTTATGTGCAAAATAAGGATTTTTCATCGAAAATTAAATTTCCGAAACTAGACTGGTTAAACAAGCTTTTTTTAATAACCCCCATAATTTTTACTATTTTAAGTATTTTGGGTGCAATAACTCTAAACAACGGTGGTCCAAACTATCTCACCGTTACCATGCTCGGTGGAATTGCAATTTATGTTTTATTTGCAGTTTTATTTAGAAATAAACTAAACAATAATATTTATCCTTGGGCCATTTGGATAATGAGTGTTTCATTATTGCTAATGTATTCTTTGAGGAGTTGGCATATTTTAGGATGGGACATTAATCAAGAGTATCTAGTGTTTAACCTGGCAAACAACACAAAACATTGGGATGTAAATGCATTAAACAATGCTTATAACTTATGTTTAAGTATAACCATATTACCAACTATTTTCACTTCCTTTTTAAATCTAAACAACGAATATATCTATAAATTAATTTTTCCTGTCATATTCTCAATAGTACCTTTAACAATTTATTTATTAACTGAAAAATTTTTAAATAAAAAAATTGCTTTTTTATCTTCCTTTTTCTTCATCAGTCAAATATGGTTTTTTCAACAAATGCCCACATTAACCAGACAAGAAATTGCTCTAGTTTTTTTTGCACAAATACTCATATTAAAATATACCACCGAAATCAATCAAAATACTAAATATTTTTTATCAGTAATATTCGGTGTATTAATAACCCTATCTCATTATTCAACCGCCTATGTTTGGATAGCTATAATGATAATTTATTACATAACAAGTTCTATTGTAAAAATTACAATATTTAAAGATCTAAAACAATATTTCACTCTAAAATATATTTTACTAATAATTACCTTCACATTTGTTTGGGAATCACAACTCACAACTGTATCAAATAATTTTGTCAACTTTATAACCAGCACAATCACCAGTATTTCAAAAGGGTTATCTTCCGACATGATAAGCGAAGGATTCAATAGGCTAACATTTAAGAATTTAGACATCAATAATTTTGATAATGTAATCAATAACTATCAAACTACAACAGAAGAATATCAAACCAAAGGGCTTTCATTATACCCTAAAGAAAAATATCCCGATTATTTTCCCAAACCTATTTCCTCCGAAAAATTAATACCGTTGGTGCAAACCCAACAGTACTCAATAATTATAACTTTATTAAAAATCATTAAAATAGCATTAACAATAATATTGCCTTTTATTGGTATTTTTTACTTATTAAGTAAATGTTTTCATAAAGTAAATAGAGGTAGTTTTGATAGTTTTTGGATAAATAATAATATTAATTATTTAATAATTACAATAGCTACATTGCCATTAATATTGTTGATCATTTTCTTGCCAATAGTAAAAATTGAATACAATATAACACGATTATATATTCAGTCTTTAATAGTATTAGCGCCTCTAACAATATTGGGCGGGTCATTTTTATTGTCTAAGATCAAGTCAAATGTGACGAACAGTATCATTTTAGAAACCATTTTAATTTTATTTTTTATTTATTCAACGGGTTTTGTATCTCAAATCATTGGAGGATGGCCTTTTATACACCTAAACAATATTGGGGAAGATTATGATAGATATTATATTACCCAATCAGATATAAAGTCTGCAAAGTGGTTGGCAAAAAATAGAATAAACAACAGTTCGGTTTATGCGGATGAAGTGGCAGGTTTAAGACTTACTTCATTCGGGCTTATGATTGATTATAAATATGATATTTTACCCTCAACGATAGACATTCCCTCTTATGTATACCTTAGTAAAACAAATGTGCAAAAAGGTAAAGTTTATAAGCGTTATGACATTGATTTCTTGGCATTTACCACACCGATTGAATTCCTAAATGAAAATAAGAATTTAATTTACAATAATGACGGGTCAGAAGTATTTAAATAAAATATCTCTCACGAGAGAAACCTTTTGATTTGCACCAAATATATCAGCGCTACTATACCTTGTCCGATAGCCCAAGCGATTCCTATCCCTAACAGATTTTGATGAGACATCATTACACTTAAAGATAAAATTATAAAAGTACCTATAAAATTTATTAAAATAATTAGTTTTATTCTATGTGTTATATAAAATATAGAATTTCCAATATAATTTATAGAAATAAATAATCCGCTAATTGACAGTAATTGAAGTAAAACAACTCCTTCGCTTGAATATTCTTTTCCAAATGCCAATAGAATATATTTCCCAAAAAATAAAATTACAATAATTGCCGGGATAAGAATTAATGAAATTATTTTTATTGCTTTTTTTAAATATATTTTTAATTCTGTTTCACCCCAAGATCCTTCGGCAAATAAAGATTGAGATGTGGCCATTGGAATGATATAGAGCAAATTGGCAATCATCATGTCCGTATAAAAATAAGCTGAAAACTTGGCACCCATTGAATTAGTTATAAATATTGGCAAAATAAGTGTTGGTAAAACTCCGGCAAATCCGGCTATATAATTTCCCAATGAAAATTTAGCCATTTTTTTGACCAGATCTTTATTAATGGTCGGTTTTAAAATATATTTAAATTTTTTAATAAAAACAATTAGGCTAAATATAAAGGCGGAAGTTAAAGCCAACCCAAGAGACATAAATATTCCGTATGCGCTCAGTGCGACAAGGGCAACCGGAAAAATCAGCTTGGAAACGCTTAGGATAATACTTTTTATTAGTACATATTTAGTCGACCGGTAAGCGACGAAAATACTATCCGATATAGTATTGAGGGAAGAAAAAACTATAAAGAATATAAAAAGCATAATAAAAAAGATATTTTCTCTGATAAACAGTAATTCTGGGGAAAACTTTTTTAAAAAAACCAGAAAAATAATTGAAATAAATATTGAAGTTATTCCAGCCAGCGTAAATGAGGTGTTTATCTTTTCATTTTTTCTTTCTGAAGCAGGTAGATACTTAATTAAGCTATTCCCCAATCCTAAAAGACTAAAACTGGAGAGCAATGACATTACCGAAATAATGGTTGTTCCAATCCCGACCTGTTCGGTAGGATAAAGTCGGACGTTGATCATCCAGAAAAAAAATCCAAAAAAAGCCATTACCCCGGTGCTGGCCATTAAATAAATCGAATT
>Ga0180007_10005189_pt1 | contig 13356 bp, 9 predicted proteins | sample MM_PC_MetaG_FD_121122 | JGI IMG/M metagenome (GOLD analysis project Ga0180007, IMG submission 121122) | Groundwater microbial communities from the Aspo Hard Rock Laboratory (HRL) deep subsurface site, Sweden - MM_PC_MetaG | ecosystem: Environmental > Aquatic > Deep subsurface > Groundwater... | reverse complement strand
TCTAAAGTTGGTTATTATAGAAATACTCGATTAGGGGAAGTCTTTGAAATAAAAAGTTTGACACCGAATAAAGCAGATATAGTTTTATGTTCGGAAATTTTAGAGCAATCATTACCACAGATTGAAAGAATTTTTCCAGTTCCTCTCCCAATCGTATATAAAAATAAATTAACTTTTCCGAAAAGAGGATTTGATTCAAGATTTAGTTCTTGGCTTCCTTATGATTCACCAGAATTAGAAAATCCTAAAATGGAATTAAAAGGATTTTTTAGGTCGTGTGCGATGATTGAAAAGAATTTGTCTTTGGTAGCATTTGATTCATTTAATGCGATAATATTTTCTTGTATTTTATTTTTTTGAGCTTGAAGTATTGATTGATTTTCTTCAAGTATAAGATTCTTTTGTTTGATTTCATTGGTGCGTTCTTTAACACGTTCTTCCAGTTTTAATTTGTCCTTTTTGAGTTCACTCAATCGAATTCTGAATATTATAATAATAAGTAGTAGAAAAGTGGCAATGAAAAGAATGTAAAAAGTACTGGTTTTCCACCAGGGTGGGATTATAATGATTTTTATTGATCTGCCCTCTTCGTTCCATATACCATTACTGCTTGATCCAATCACTTTAAAAGTATATTCTCCTGCCGGAAGATTCGTATATGTAGCGTGACGCCTTGTTCCAAGCCTGTTCCACTCTTTTTCAAAATTTTCGAGCATATACGCATATTGATTTTTTTCGGTATAGGTGTAATCAAGGGCCGTAAAACTGAATGAGAAGATGTCTTCCCTGTGTGTTAATTTAATGGTGTCTGTTACGATGATCGATTTTTGTAAAATACGCTTCCCGTTGATTGAATCGAATGGCGATATAGATTTATTAAAAAGCTGAAAATCGGAAATTAAAACCGGAGGGATATATTTTTTCTGAACCAGATTTTGAGGTTTAAACACATTTAATCCATTGATCCCCCCAAAATAAATATCACCTTCAGAGCTTTTATAGTAGGCCCCTGAATTAAATTCACCTTCCTGTAATCCATCCTCAACACCAAAATTGGTAAACTCTTTATTTATGGGATCGAGTTTTGATAGACCACGATTGGTACTCATCCATAAATTGTACTCGTTGTCTTCGATGATCCCATATACTACATTGTTGACCAGCCCGTCTGTTTCATTAAATCGCGAAATTTTCCTGCTTAATGGTTCAATTTTATTCAGTCCTCCTCCATAAGTGCCAACCCAAATATTACCTGAATGATCTTCAGTTACACCCATGATCAGGTGATGACTTAAACTATTTTCATTGTTCGGGTCAGGGATATACCTATCAAAGATTTCTTTTTCCGGATCAAATTTGGCGACACCATTTCCTGTTCCTATCCATAACTCTCCATTTTTGTTACCGATAATGGAATATACCCGATTGTCATTCAAACTATTCGAATTACCTTCTTCATAATTATAACATTTGAATTTATCAGTCGTAGGATCAAGCCGATTTAATCCACCCGAAACAGTACCAATCCAGATCATCCCATTTCTGTCTTCAAAAATTGCCCTGATGTTATTATTACTGAGACCATCATTGCTCAAATTATTTTTACGGTAATGTTTAAAGATTTTAGTTTGCGGATCGTATTTACTTATACCTGCATCTCTGGTGCCAATCCAAATATTTCCTTTTTTATCCTGAAAAACCACCCTGATCAAATTACTGGATATGGAATTTGGATCATTTGGATTGTTTAGGAGATGTGTATATTTCCCTGCTTTTTTATCAAAAATACTGATTCCCTCGTGTGTGCCAATCCAAAGAAGATGATTGTTGTCCAACAGAATAGAACGTATTTCATTACTTATTAAGCTATTTGGATTGTTAAGATCATGGTAGAAATATCCGAAATTTTCATTGTTTGTATTTGTTTTATTTAGCACGGTTGCTCCTATCCACAGGATTCCGGATCGATCTTCGAAAATTTTCCGAACTCCATTATCGCTCAGACTTATCGGATTCCCTGGTTGATTTATCCATCTCGTGAAATGTTTGGTTTCCCGGTCGTACAAATTGAGTCCCCCGCCATCAACACCAATCCATAAATGTTGATAACTATCTTCAAAAATTGAAGTTATGAAATTGCCCCCGATGCTATTATTATCTTCAGGTATTGTTTCATATGATGTAAACCGATTTGATGCCTTATCATAAAGATTTAAACCTTTATCAGTACCGATCCATATATTTTGTTGCTTATCTTCATAAATACAGGTGATGTTGTTACGGCTAAGCCCATCTTTAATAGTAAATAAGCGAAAGTCATTAGTTACGGAATTAATCCTTAATAACCCATTTGAGGAACCTATCCAAATCATTCCTGATTCTGTCTCGGAAGTATAAATGGCATTTATTGCCCGAGGATTTTGTTCAATGGGGTTTCGGTTTTGATGACTGTATTTTGTAAATTTAAGTGTTGTCATATCAAAACCGAATATCCCATGATTGGTGCCTATCCATAACAAATTCGGATCGGTTTTGGATTGGGCAATCACATTAATGTTTTTGTTTGTATTATTCAAAGGGATAGAATCGCTTCCGTGATTTTCATAATGAATAAATCTTTCGGTTATGAAATCATATCGATTTAATCCCGATTCGGTTCCTATCCAAAAATTTTCCTTACTGTCAATAAATAGGCATAATACATAACTGTCTGAAATAGAATTAGGATTAGCCGGATCATTCCTGTAAATTTTAAAATCGTAACCATCATATCGGTTTAGCCCATCTTGAGTTCCAATCCAAATAAATCCATATTTATCCTGAACAATCCCACTAATAAAAGCTTGAGAAAGTCCATCTTTAGGTGTAAGATGTTGAAATCTTAAAGAAAGATTTTGCGACTTGGCAGTCATGAAAGAAAAGAGTATAACCAAGAAAATACATAAAATCTTCTTCATCTGTTATTATTTATTTTTCATGAGCCAAATGGAATACGCTATGATGAAGTTTAATATCATCTTCGTTTGGTGTTTTCCAATCATGGCTATTTCATAAATCAGATTTCATTTATTAGTTTTTATCAAAAAATTAATACAATTTAATTTGCATTATGGTAAAAGTCAATTCAATCTATCAGGTTCACAATGTCTGATAAACTTAGTGGTATTGATTTTAGGTGCAACTGGTTTATGGCTCAATGTAAATTTATACGTCGAGGTATCTAAAAGGTTCGTTTTCAACAAATTTTATTTTGTTTTTTGAGCAACAAATATCAGATGGTCGGTATTATAACCCCTGGTTCTGGCTTTTATCAACAATTGTTCAATAATGACGTGATCCAACTGGGGAGTACGACTTAATATCCAAAGGTATTTGCTGGATGAACTTCCAAGTAAAACCCATTGATAGTCGGGGTCCAGTTCCATTACATAATAATCGCCATAGAAAAATAGAAAAAAGGATACTTTAAGCTTTGCCGGGTCATCCGGATTTGGAATATAAGCTTTTCCGATGGCGGTTTTTAATTTCCCATCAAGTGAATTTTCATAACCTTGGTTCACAACCTTGATTTTTCCATCTGCACGGATCGAATAGGTGGCTGTAACACCTACCAATCCTTTCTCAAATGAATGCGGAAAACGCGCAATTTCATACCATTTCCCCAAGTATTTTTCCAATTCAAAATTTTGAACTGTTCGTGTATCCATTATAGCACTTTTAGTTTGACAAGAAACAATAGTATTGATTAAAAGTAATGAAATAATTAGAGCGAAATTTTTCATGTGTTTATTTCATATACTTTATTAAATAGGTCACACAGCTTGTCCCGATTAATCGGGAGAATACGCCATGAAATAGTTATTCCCGGTTTGTGTGAAATTTTATTTCTCATGGCTATTTCATATGTTCTTTTTGAGTAAAACAAGAAGTGCGTCTTCGATTTTTTCAAATTTAAATTTGAATCCTGTTTTTATTATTTTACCAGAAGTAATCCGGCTTCCGTTTAAAAGAATACTTGACATTTCACCAAAAAATACTTTGAGCAGGATTCCGGGTAAATTTGGAAATTTTATTTTTTTGGTTATGATTTTTATTCTTTTAGTTAATTCATCTTGATTGCAATGTTCAGGTGAAACCGCATTATAAATGCCCCTTATTTTTTCATTCTCAATGGAATAATGATACATACTGATCAGATCATCAATATGTATCCATGGAATATATTGTTTGCCGGAACCGATTCCGGCTACAAATCCATATTTAAGGCTTTGGGTCATTTTAGGGAAAGCACCTTGAGTTTTATCAAAAACTACTCCTGTGCGCAAAATAACCGTTCTTACTCCTAAACTTTCAAATTTAAGTGAGGCATCTTCCCATTTTTTACAGACATCTGCAAGGAAATCAACCCCCACCTGATCTGTTTCATTAAAAATATGCTCAGAAGTGATGGACCCATAATATCCAACGGCCGATGCAGTTATGAATGCTTTTGGCTTGTGTTTAAGATTTCTGATGTATTCAAACAAGAGTTTTGAAGAAACAAGCCTGCTATCCCTGATCTTTTGTTTTTGCTGCTTTGTCCATCTGGCATCGGCAATACCAGTTCCTGCCAAGTTGATAAGATAATCGGTTCGGTCAAAGGCTTGGTCTTGTATATACCCCTTGTTAATGTCCCAGGTAAATTGTTCAAATACAGAATCTTTGTTCTTTTTCCTGGTTAATATTGAAACATGATAGTGCTTCTCACGTAGCTTTTGGGCCAAATGATTTCCTATCAATCCTGATCCGCCTGCAATTAGAACTTTTTTTCCTGATTCCATGTGTTATTTGCAGGGAGGACTATTTTATGGGTTCATATTCGAAAACATACTTTTGGAATTTTCCAAACGAAAACTTCCAGATAATTTCTGTAAGAAGTCCTTCCTGATTATAAAAATAGGTGATTTTTGCATCAAAACCATCTGAGCCGAAAAAATTTGCATGATCGAGCAGACCATAGCAATTGTAATAAAAAGTCAGATCGCCGCTCAGCCATCGGTCGAAATTTTTATATCGTGCTTTTTCAAGCTCCCCAAATTTATTGTAGAGATAGGATTCATAACCTTCTATCGTGTCATTTTTATAAGCTGTGCGTAAAATAAGGTTGTCATCTTTATCGTACTCGTAGGTGAATATCGATTTGCTATTATCAGGATAGGTTCTGGTGGATGAAATTAGTTTTTTATTCTTATCGTATTTATAATTTGTCAGGGTAACGAGACTGTCGGTTCGGATAAATTTCTTCAGTATTAGTAAACCATTAGCATCATAAGTATAAATCGAGGGTCCCCCCACTTCGTTGTTAAAAGTGTAATCTTCATGTCTAACCCTGCACTTACTTGAATTTGAAACAAAAGGATTCGAGTAGTAATTGAGATGAGTTTCAATATTTTCGTATTCGTAATGAAAAGTCTGACTCCATTTGCCCAGGAAATCCCAATGCTCATAAATAAGGTTGCCGAAATTGTCATAACTATAATCCATATTGCAGGTAACGGTTTCTCCTTTTTTAATGACACCTTTGGTTAATCTGCCTTTTGCATCATAAAAATAAGTGGCTATACCTTCAAGCCAGCCTTTGTGTTTTTTAAAATTTGATTGTTTTAATACTTTCGCATCATAGGTATGATCGGCGGAACCATTTACTCCATCCGATCGGTGAAAATATTCGCTTATTTTATTTCCTTTGTCGTTGTTGATGAAGAGTTCGAAAGATGTAATGGTATCGGTGAAATCCCGATAGGTTGCCTTTAACAATCCTTTATCATCGTATTGATAGTAATTAACAGAAGCCCGGCGTTTATCATTCCACGACCAGAATGCTCTCACCATTTTCCCTGAATGGTCATACTGGAACCTGGTAAAACTTTTTTCACCACTCGTGTTTTCATAATTTGACCTGATAATTCGGTAAGCATCAGATGCATCGCCAAATGGTTGTCCGAATAACTGAAAAAACTGTAAAAAAATCACAGTGAACAGCAAAATATTTTTCATAATATCTGGATTAAAAATACATTAAACCATAAAATACTTTTTATTGGTTAGATTATCTATTTCAATATTTTCTATATCTCCCGGAATGCAAGAATTCCTTTCTACACAAAAATGTAAAAGAATAATTAATAAGAATAACAATTTGGATATCACCCTATTGGAATTTTAAAAATTTATGAATGATAATAGCTGTATGCCTGGTTATAGGAAAAAAGTTGTGTCAAAGGAACGCATATTTTGATGTGGGCAACGAATTTTTTTGCTAAACTTTGGAATAATTAGTAAATTTCAGAATAATATTTTACACAAATGAAAATAAATTTAAATGGAAAATAAAATGACTGAGAACAAGCGGCTGGGGCTGTATGTTATCGGATTATCGATATTTTTTGGATTGGCTGCACTGGGTTTCCTTCTCGGCAATGCAGCGTTAAGGTACAGGGCATTTGAGCGAACAGTTACCGTGAAAGGTTTGTCGGAAAGGGATTATGATGCTGATGTTTTGATATGGCCTATACAATTCAGTGAAGCAAGTAATAATTTAGAAAGTCTATATACCTCAATTGAATCGGGTAGTGCGAAAATCAGGAAGTTTCTGGAGGAGAACGGCATCCAGGCAAGTGAAATCACCTATTCGTCACCATCCATTACGGATAAATCAGCTCAGCAGTGGGGCAGCAATGAAAGGGCGGAATTTCGTTATACAGCGATGCAGACAGTAACGGTATATTCAAAAGATATTCAAAGCATTCGAAGGGTAATGGCTTCATTATCAGAATTAGGTAAAAAGGGCATTGCATTCATTGGTAATAATTATGAAAATGAACCTGAGTATATATTTTCAAGGTTAAATGAAGTAAAACCGGAAATGATTGAGGAGGCTACCAAAAATGCACGAGAAGTTGCTGAGAAATTTGCTGCAGATTCAAAAAGTACGTTGGGCAAAATAAAAAATGCGATACAGGGTCAGTTTACCATCGAATCAAGAGATAAAAATAATCCTCATATAAAAAAGATTAGAGTAGTTTCAACAGTTGTGTATTATCTTTCTGATTAAAGTCTTGTTTTCTTTTGCCTATCTTTGAATAGAAGTTGATAGCTTATTTTGTTCCAAATTTATAATTCAATAATGACAATTAAAAAAGCCTGCCGGAATCCGACAGGCTTTTTTAATGATAAAAAATTTTCAATAAATATTATACTACGCGCACATCTACTGCATTTAATCCTTTTTTACCTTCTTTTAATTCAAAGTTTACTGAGTCACCTTCGTGGATTTCATTGATTAATCCAGATACATGCACAAAGTATTCACTTTTTGAATTTTCTTCGATGATGAATCCAAATCCTTTGGACTCGTTGAAGAATTTTACTGTTCCGTTTTTCATTGTTAAAATAAATTGTTAAAATAAAATTAGGCGGCAAAGATAAAGGTATTTTCTTATAATCTGTAAGTTTTATTAAAAATAAGTTTTCTTATTATAACGTGAGTTCGATATAAGAAAACATTAAAAAACAGACTTCCTATGTCATAAGCGCTTTAATAAATTAAGATAAAAGACGTTAGAATTTAGATATTAGACAAATGAAGGGTTTAATCCATAGTTTAACTTCTAATATCTAACGTTTTAATAACTCAAAAGGCTAAATCTCAGACATACTGAACCAGTTTCAGGAGAAATGCTTCGATCGAACTGAGGTGAATTAAAATGTTACCGTATTGGTTTCCATTATCGTTGTTCCGCTTGAGGTAAAATAATGGTAAAAGTACTTCCTTCGCCCTTTTTACTTTGAACTTTAATGTCCCCTCCATTTTTTGTGGCAAAGTTTTTACAGATGATTAAACCCAAACCTGTTCCTTTTTCATTGTTCGTTCCGGCTGTAGATTTATTTTTAGCAATTTGAAAAATGTCCTCTAATCGCTCGGGAGCTATACCGACACCCGTATCCGAAATATTAATTTCTAAATTGTTGTTTTGTATGGTATTCCAGATGGTGATTTGACCACCATTATTGGTGAATTTTACGGCATTCATGAACAGATTTCCAATAATGCTCGACATGGTGTACTTATCAGTAAAGAATTCAAGTGTGTCCGGTAGTTTATTTAATACGGAAATTCCTTTATTATCGGCATACGATAAATAAGGATTGATACTGTTGTTTACGAAATCTGTCAGAAAAAAGACTTCTTTATCGATCTTAATAGTTCCTATTTGTGAATGGGTCCATGTGAGCAAGTTTTTAAGTAATCTAAACACTTGATTAGATGATCTATTTATTTCCTCAACTAAATGTTTCCGCTTTTTTTCATCCAAATTATCATAATTCGATTCCAATTGTTCACTAAATCCCACAATAATATTAAAAGGGTTGGTGAGATCGTGAGCAATAATTGAAAAAAGCTTATCCTTGGTCTCATTTAATAAATTTAAATCGTTGTTTTTATTTTCAATGATCTGTTTTTGGATTGCTATTCTATTGTAATTTCCTTCTAACTGTCGGTTGAGTTTTTGTTTGTGTCGGCTACTTCGGTATGTAACTATCACGAGCAGCGAAATAAGGATAAATCCGGAAATAAATAGAATGAGAAAGAAGTTTTTCCTTTCAATTTTACGCAAGTTTTCAAGATTGATTTTTTGCTGGGCCAAGTCAAGTTCGTATTGTTGTTTGTCAAAATCATACTGCATTTCCATTTGGGTAAATTGCTTTACTATTTTCGATTTTGAAAGACTGTCGGCCATTTCAATACTCAGTTTCATAAAATCATATGCCCTGATGTGATCAGATTGAATTGCATAGATTTCACCCAAAAGTTTACAGGCATCTTTAATATTCTCTTTATCGTCAATTTCTGTTGCCTTTTTAAGTGCGGTCTTAAGTTGAATTAACGCATTAGGGTAATCTTTGAGTTTAAAATAGGTTTTGCCAAGTCCTACTAAGGTTTTTAATTCATTATCCGTTACCCCGATTTCAGCAATTAAATTAAGTGCTTTTTTGTAATATAATAGTGCCGTATCGTACTGTTTGAGGTTTAGATAGGCTTTTCCTTTATTTGCAAGAAGAAAAATAGTTGTTCTTTTATCACCTGATTTGCTGGTAATTATAAGGCCTTTTTCAATATTTACCAATGCTTCTGTGTAATTATTATCATCAATATAAATATTTGCTATATTGTTTAGATACAAAGCTCTTGTATTGCTATTATTTGTTCCTTTCACTATTTCATATGCCTGTTTAAAATAATCAAGTGAAATTTGGTTCATCCCTAGTTTCTGGTTAATTACTCCAAGATTATTAAGGATGAGGGATTTATTGATTTCGTTTTCAGTTTCTTCACTTAATTTCAATGCCTTTTGGTAATATGAAAGCGCTTGAAGGAAGTTCTCTTTTCTGCTTTCGATTAATCCATAATTGATATAAGCCAGAGCCAGTCCATTTTTATCATCCAGTTCGGTTAAGAGTGTAATCGCTTCATTCAAATAGTTTTTGGCATCCTCAATTTTGTTGAGATAAATTAATGATAAGCTGATATCTCGTAATGATGTAGCTTTCCAAAATTTACTCGCGGTCAATTCAACGGTTTTCTTGTGTTGAGTAATGGCATTTTCGTAATTACCCTTTCCCCATTCCCCCAAGCCTTTCATGTAATGACTTAATGCGATCCCATTATTATATTTAAGTTTTTCTGATAGTAGCATTGCCGAATCGGCATAAATAATTACAGAATCAGGTGAAATATTATTAAAAGATTCAGCTTGCCTTAATAAGGAAATAACGAACGTTGTGTCTGTATGGTTAGCATATGATGAACTAGGATCAGGATTTCCAATTGGGGCATCATCCTGTTTGCAGCTCCAAAGAGAAGATGCAAAAATGAACAACAATATTTGTATGATATAGCGATTCATGTTCCCCAATTTGTTCTCAGATATTTTTATTCAATAAATTAATTCAATAAATCTTTTCTATTATCCGTATTATTGTCTATGGTTTAGGATTTCCAATCCATAAATATATAGTTTTATTTGGCTTCTTTTGAATATAATTATGGAATTCGATGTGTTGGCAGGCGTAGTATATGAATGCTTATTTACAACGGATGAAACTGATGTCCGAAATTAAATACTTTCCCAATTTGCTTGAATTATACTTTATCAGATAGGAATACAATTGTACAATAAAAGAAGAAATTTAGCATTTAGGGTTTTAAAGAACAGGATGAGTAAATTATATAATGCTTCTGAAGGAACAATCCTAAATGCAAAATTTGAAACCAGAGTTCCTTAATTGATTGTTAATAAATATGATTTTTATTGTGTTGGATTAATTATTATCTTTTGATGATTAAAATCACCCACTCATTCATTGGATGACATTAGTAATTTGAGATACATGGTTCAAGCTAAACACCTGATAATAATCGCCGGATTGTCATGTACGGGAAAATCTTTTCTAATTGATAAAATAAAAAATGGGGAATTAACTAAGTTGAGTAACCAGATTGGGATCGGGGATGCCTCTTAATGGCGATTCGAATTTGCCAAGGATATTGAGCAAATTAATGATTCTCAAATAGAAAATTTGATCATTCATTATGATTTTTTCAGACAATATTCTCCGGAAACCAGTAAATTTAATTATCTCGATGATTTGATCGATGTTTCAGAGATCATAACTATTGTTACCCTTTATGTATCACCCCAAATATTATTTCGACGTATGAGTTTGAGGTACCTCAAAGGATGTCTGTTTTTTATGATTAACCCAAAGACTGTTATTAAATACCCAAAGTATGTTAAAGAACTTCATAAAAAATGGGTAATCTATCAAGATTTTAACTATTTAGATAAAATTAAGGACAAATGGTTCGAGTATGTCGATTCTAAGCGGGGCTTAAATCACTGGATACTTAATTCTTCCAAGCGAAATATTCCAATGGCAACAAAATACACAGAGGAAATATCCATGATCCGTAACTAGATTAAAGGATCGGCTTTCAAATAATTTAGAGATGAATTATATTGTTCCTTCATGTACCATCCAATTAATTTGCTTCTTTAGTATCATTTTATGGTACTAAAATTAAATTGGAAAAAAACCACATCTATTTATGAATATAGATGTCTTTTTATCTTTAGTGTTGCAGTTTTTTGAAATGGATCAGGATGTACAACGATGAGTTGGATCCGTGAAAATTTATTGACCCTGCTATTGATGTATTGCTGAAGTTCAGCCGCTAATTCATCCATGGCTTCATCAACTTTTTGGGCGACCTCATCCATTTTCTCATCCATTTTGAGCGAAAATTCCGTTTTCATTTCCTGAAATTTTAATTCAAGTTCTTCGCGGTTGAAGTGAACAAGTGCCGTCAGTTTCCCCTTTTTATCAATAACGACCGATTCAATCACATGACGGAAATTATTGATTAATGATTCAACTTCTTCAGGATAAATATTTTCTCCGTTGGCTCCAATTATTAAGTTTTTTAAGCGTCCTTTATGGCTTAGCCATCCTTCTTTATCAAAAACCCCTAAATCTCCGGTTTTAAACCAACCGTCGTCGGTCATTACTTCACGGGTTTTTTCTTCGTTTTTATAATAGCCTAACATGATGTTTGGTCCTTTACCCCAAATTTCGCCTTCACCTGTTACAGGATCAGGATTGTGAATTTTTAATTCGCAATCAATCACCTTAGGTCCAATTGCCTGAAATTTAGTCATTGATGGGTTAGAACCCGCGAGTATAGGAGCTGTTTCGGTTAGTCCGTAACCTATGGCATACGGAAATTTTGCATCACGTAAAAATTGTTCTACAATAGGATCTAGTTTGGCACCGCCAATTCCAAAGAATTTTAAATTTCCGCCAAAGGTTTCGTATAATTTCTTTCCTGCGATACGGTGCAATAACTTACGTGTTGGTTTATACTTTAGCAGGATTCGCGTAATTGCTTTACTTTTAAGTTTTGGAAGGATACTGTTTCGGTAAACTTTTTCGATGATCATGGGAACGGTCAGCATCAATTGAGGTTTCACCTTTTGCATGGCTGGGATTAATACCGCAGCTGTAGGAGGTTTGCGCAAATAGGTAATATTTGCACCTTTTAAAATGGGCAATATTAATCCGAGCGTATTTTCGTATGTATGAGATAAGGGCAAAACGGAAAGAAACCGGTCATTTTCAAGTATAGGTTGAATATTGCCTGCTTGCAATGCATTGTAGATTACATTTTTTTGTGATAACATAACTCCTTTTGAATCGCCTGTTGTGCCTGAAGTATAAAGCAAAATGGCCAATTCATCTTCTTTTGGATTATACGTTGAAGTGCATTGGGCATTTGCATCAAAAACGATCTGTTGGTTTTTGCCTTCTAGTACTTCAAAATTGTCGATGCGAACAATCGATTCTACTAAATCTTTCTTTATTCCTTCAATTTTATATTCGAGGCTTTGAGAGATGAATATGGCTTTGGCTTCCGAATGTTGTAACACATTTTGAAATTCATGAGTGTTAAAATCGGGGAGGACCGGAACGGCCACAACACCCATACACTGAAGTGCAAAATATACCACTCCCCAGTTGGGCATGTTTTGGCTATAAATGATTACCCTGTCGCCGGGTTTAATATCCAGCGACTCAAGAAATGCCTTGACAGCCATGATCTGTTTGCCCATTTGAGCATAAGTAATCGGCTCTTCATCCACAAAGCCTAAAGCCACATTATTGGCATATTTGGCAACAACATCGGGGATGACTGTTGCGAAATTTAATTGTTCGTAGGTGTGCATAAAATTAGGTTAAGACTACAAAGATAATTAAAATGCGAACATTTATTCAGAAATGGTATCAAAAACAATTCCGATGGAAGGCTAAATATAAAGTAATGTTTTTTACATCAACATCATTCTTTCAGGTTTATGTTAGCAAATATCTTGATCAGTGGCGATTCATCATTTTAAGAAGTAATCCGCCGTAATTCTGATTTTAGGGGTTTTTTGTCTGCTTTTAAACTGTACAGTTTTTTTGGGGAGCTTACATTATCAAGTTACACGAAAAGTTGAGGCGGGCTACAAACCTTCGCATACCACTGAAACCCTTATTGGTTATACCGCTTGTTAGCCGCTGGCATTTTTATTTAGAATCTAACAAGTCACTCAAATTAATTATTTTACTGCCATTTCTTTCGTAATAATTCAGCATTTCGTCAATTTTCCTTTTATCATAACTCGTAATACAATCTGATAAGACTGTAACTTTGTAGTTTTCCTTGCACATATTAAATACGGTTGATTTCACGCAGGCAATGGCGTCTGCTCCTGT
>Ga0180007_10005188_pt1 | contig 13357 bp, 3 predicted proteins | sample MM_PC_MetaG_FD_121122 | JGI IMG/M metagenome (GOLD analysis project Ga0180007, IMG submission 121122) | Groundwater microbial communities from the Aspo Hard Rock Laboratory (HRL) deep subsurface site, Sweden - MM_PC_MetaG | ecosystem: Environmental > Aquatic > Deep subsurface > Groundwater... | reverse complement strand
GCTTATTGGTGGATCACCTAAGGCTCAATGCCATAGCGTAAGTTCAGATAGTCATTGACCAGATCAATATCAGACTCACTCAAAGCGCTGGAAAAAACCAGAATCTCGTAAACGTCACCGCTGAAACCATCCCATTCATAAAATTCTCCGGTAGGTTTACGGCCAATATACAAATCATTGATACGCCTATTGGGAGTTGGACTTAAGGAATTTTTAAATATTATGTTGGATGAATCATAATCTGATGTGAAGTAATACGGATACCGAACCGGATCATCAAGTTCTGGATTCTTGCTGCCGTTCTCATCACTGACAGGTAAACCATAAGCTCCATTCAGATCAAAAGGGCCTAATTTATTCCCATCATAGCTATGCAGATAACTCAAAGGGACTGATGTGCCAGACAACCAAAGTGTGACATTTGAATCTGGGGTTGGGATATTTGCGTCGTAACGCAGCACCACGCTGTACAGTTTAGTTTCGGCAACCAGACGGCTCATAGAATCTGAGGGTGAACGCGGCTCAGAATCTGACCAACCTAGCCCCCAGACATCGAACTTGAATTGTGTACGCGGATCGCCTACAGTAGTACCATTACGATACATACCGTCAATATTGTCAAAATACCATTGGCTTATGGAAAAAGTGGGGAAACTAGTTTGGCTGGCTTGCCCGTAGGTTGCTGTTAGCAGACGCTGATTTAAACGCACACTGCTGGTTTTAAACACAATAAAGGTAGTTGTACCATTACCATCACTGGCGATACTCTGGCTATCCGGCAGCTCAACAGCCAGCAACTCGTTTTCGGCAAAGCGCAGGGACGGAAGACTTTCCGCGCTGCCGGGAATATACAACGGCAAGGTGGCGGAACCTTCCGGAGCTACAGCCAGTCGATTCTGCGGGTCAAGGCTGCGCCAAGATACAACACCTGGTTGCTGCATGGTACCGATAGCTTCCGACAAATCTGATTTACGCAGACGGTCGGCTCGCAGCCAAAGTGCCAGTGTGGCCCAGGCGGCAGTATCCTGAGGCTGCGCAAAGCCACTGCCGGACAACTGAATTTGCAACAGGCGGCCATCAGTATTGCTCAGAGTCAGCACAGCCGTACTTTGCAGGTCCGTATCCGGAGTAAAACCTATAGATAAATCAGCTGTTCCACGGCCTGGCAGTATAATAGGGAATATAAGTTTGTCCAAAGTAAACGCTGAAGAGTTATCCCCACTGAGCACGGCATGTTCAAAACTGATGGGCCGCGATCCGCGGTTTTCTAGAGTAAGGTCACCATAGACCTTTTCTGTCTGCCAACCGAAATCAAAACCATTGTCTAGCAGGTCGCCACCAGTATTCTGTGCCTTAGCTACACCAACCTGGTCTGGTACGATGCCTAATTCCTGAAACTGGGGATACAATTCGGCTATGGTCTCATTAAAGGCAACCGTGCAGGATAAAAATATTACAGATATAATAATAGCTGAAAGAGCACCATGCCCTACAGAAACATATTTTTTTAAACCGGGTGAGTGTACTTTCATAGTCTACTGCTCCAGATAATCGTTAAGAGTCAGGGTAAAAAATACGCCGCCATGTACCAGCCATTCCATGGCCGGATCGGTACTTTCCAGTCCGATCAGAGCCAAGTCGGCCCGTATCAGAAAATCCACAAACAGGTTGCGGTACCCGGCAAAACGAATTAGCGGCATACGCAGCCCCAGTAGTCCCTGCATAGCCAAATCCAACACTGGATCGGTGGCAGAAACTAGTTTCCAATCCACAATAGCACTCAGGGCCAGTTTCTCGCTCAGCCACCAATGGTCTATACCAAGACCAAGGAGCGGAGTAGAAACCGTATGATATAATAACACTGGCTGGGTGGTGCTTTCCAGTAGCCGCAGCTGCTGATAGCCGAGATGCAAGGCCAGAAGACCGGTAAAACGCGGTGCTCCAAGATATAGACTAGCCTGCCAGTCCAAGCGCCAGCGCTCAATCAGCAATGGCGGATGCCAGAATAGGTCGGCATCCAGACGCAGTCGCAACTCAGGCAGCTGAAAACGCAGCCCGGCAGCCAGCCCAATTCCATAACCGTAACCGGGTTGATATTCTTCACGATTATATTCAGATAGCGTGCGGACAAAATCACTTACAGCCAGCGAGCCGCCTGCCGGAGCCAGGCCTATACTGTATGAAAGATTGCGGGCAAACAGTTCACGCACTTCGTCGCGCCGCCGCTGCTGTTCGGCCAGACGCTGCCGCTCCAGCTCTTCGACTTCGGCAAGCTGTTTGCGTTCTTCCAACGCTGCCTGCTGTCTGCGGGCGTCCTCTACACCGGTATAAATATCCTGGGCGGTAATATTATCCAGATTGAACAGCAGTACAATTTCTGCCAACCTGGAAGCTTTGTCAAAATCATTAGCAAAAAGGGCTTGCCGGGCGGCTTCGGTTATTATCTCTTCAAATGCAGCAGATTCGTCAGGCAGGCTGGTCTGCAGCAGCAGATTGACGGATTCGTAATCGGATTCGGCTATAGCCTGACGCAAAGGAAGCTCGGTGGTCTGGGCAACTGCAGCTGCGGCCATAAACAGAGCAATCAGTACGAGTAAAGCCGGTTTTATGACCTGACTATATTGTGACTGCACAGGATTAAACAATCGCATCAAGGGCCTTTACCAGTTTTTGGTCATAGTTTGTGCTGTGCTCAGCCAGTTCACGCAGAGCAGCGTCCCGGTCGCGAATCTGTCGATACTCACGGCTGGATATAAGCGCAACGTAGCTTTCCACCACACGCAAGGCGCGTGCGATATAAGGTATGCTGTCGCCTTTCAATCCATAGGGATAGCCGCTGCCGTCCATATTTTCATGATGCTTGGAAACACCATCCTTGAACAGATTGCGGAATTGCTCGTCTACAAAGAACACCATATTAAGACCCAGATTGGCATGGGTCTTGATCTGCGCAAATTGATCTTCGTTGATCTGGTCGGCCCGCAGAATTGTCGGATCTATATTAAGAAAACCGATGTCGTACACAAGGCCAACCGCAAAAAACAGGATGGAATCGGATTCTGAATAACCGAGCTGGCGGGAAAGCTTGTACACAAGATCGGCAACCAGGCGCGAAGCATTGCGCCGCCCGGTAACCTTGTCAATTTCCATACCATAGGACTGACACTTTTCCAGGAGGCGTTTTACTGCGACAGAATCAGTGTCGCCGGCAGTGGTACGGCCATCCAGCAGCAGCTGGTTGCTGCCCGGCAGCGCGCCAATGTTACCGATATCCTGATGTGCAAACGGCAGGGCAAGATTGCCGTACTCCGGTTGGATGGTACGCATGGCCTGCATGGTCTGCAGTGTGCTTTTAAACTGTTCCTGCTGCATGCGCTGATTTCGCACACTGATAAGCACAAAAATGATAACCATAACTAGTAAAACTGCTGCCAGGGCTATCAGACCCAATACAATGGTCCGATTTGAACTGGCCACATCACGCATGACCTCAGTATTACCAGAATTCATCAGCTCGAATAATTTGGTAAGCTCCTGACGGTATGAGGCTTCGGCCTCGCGGCGGCTGGCTTCCAGAGCTTCCTGCCGGCGCAGGGACTCCAGTCGTTCAGTTTCACGGGCGGCTTCGCGCTCCGCTTCCAGCCGGCGGCTTTCTTCCAGCATACGTTCGAGCTGGGCCACCTGCGGTCCGGTAGCTACGGCACGCTGTGCCGCAATGTCCTGAACAGCAGTCTGAGCCGCCTGCTGGCTTTCGCTAAAAGCAGCCTCACGGGCGGCCTCAGCGGCCTGCTCGGCCTGCAGTGCAGATTCAATCTGGGCCAACCTCTGTTTTTCGGCCTCCAGCTGTTCGTTCTCGCTGGCTTTACTGATGGCGTCCCTAGCCTGGCTCAACGCGTTCTGCACCTTCGCACGTACGGAGGCTGGCGCCTCGGCCAATGCCAGATCCAACTCCACAACTCGATGCCACTGCTGCTGTTCGACCAGGAAATCGGCCCAGCCGCCAACGGCTCTTTCCACTGCATCAAGCGTCTCCACCGGTATGGTAGAACTACGATAAAAGCGTAGTATAAAATTGGCATAGGAATAAGCCCGTTCGAACTCGCGCAGGATGAGATGATGGTTAATCGAATCGACTGCTTTTTTAATAGCGTCCTGGGAACATACTAGCGAACTAGCAAAAATGCATAAGAATAGGAGTATAACTACTCGTTTGCCAGACATTGTCATACATAACTCCTAAAAATCAGCCTCTATCCAAGTCTATAAATTACAAAACTACTACGTTAATTCTAACTGTTTTATTAAAATTGGCAATGCAGAAACAGAAAAACCATGAAAATCCGGGCACTAAATCCGTAGAATAAGAATTTAAAGCCAGCTTCCACTAATCCTTTTGAAACTGCAGCGGAATTAACATGTAGAGCATATTAATTCCGCTGTGTCTACATTATGGCTTATAGGTTCCATATTCAGCCAAATCACCGGCATATCCGACAATAAGACGATTATCCAGGGTTACGCCTACATTGATCCTGAACTGCTTAGGAACCTCTCGAGCTGGGATAATGGATACTTCCCAAGCTCCGGTAAAACGATCATTACTATCAGCACCGTGCAAGCTTGCCAGCGGTGAAGTTGGAGGAATGACCAGCCGGGCTATTTTGGCAGACATCCGGGTATCTGCGTTTGAAATATTAAAATAGGTAATATACGGGATAACCTGATTGCCGGCACCAACATCCTCAATCCTCGTAGTAATATCTATGTACTGTCCTACCTGGAGGAATGAATCGACAACAATCGGAGTGGCTGTATCCGTAACGTCTGCAAGCTTCATGTATCTCAGATCTCCGGTAGAAGTTTTCTGATAGGCAATGTGAAAAGCGTCATTGCCATCAACTGAAGCGACTACGTATTTACCGGCGAAATCATTGTCCAAGGTTCTTTCTGTCCAGGCTGTACCTGTTCCCGGCACAGCTGTCATTACACCACCCATTTGGCCGAGCAGACTGGTGCCGGAGGTAGGAGCCTCAATGCTTATCGTTGAACCAATTCCGGTTTGCATTGATCGAACCACAACACGCTGGGTTACCGGATTGACTTCAGCAAATGCTCCGTAGAGCTCAGAAATAACCTGGTTCAAACGATAAGCAAGTTCATAGCGTCGATTGCCCTGAGCGGGAGTCACCACAACTACTTGAATATCGTTTCCAGAGTTTACCAACTGTCCATCTACGCGCAACTTGAAGGAGTAGGTACCGACCGCTGGATTTACTGCATTAGTAAACTCCTGATATCCAGAGAAAGCAGTCGCAGGAGCTGTGTTATATTTCATTTTCAAACTATTATCCACAGCATCAAACCAGAATACAGCTGCAGTTCCCGTAGACGTTGCTGCCACAGCCGAGAATGGACTATTAGCACCAGCGCCAGCGATGGCAACATAGCCCTGGTCATATTGGTTGCCATTATTATATCTGGTAATAGCCTGCTCGGTAGCAGCCCAGTTTATGGCTCCTGACTGGTACGGCACCTGAAGCATATTCACGCCTGCCTCCATGGTCGTACCGGCAAATCCGGCTGGCAGAGCATTAGTACCAATCTGATTTAACCGGAATTTTATGACCCGTTGCATAGCGTCATAATAACTCATATAAACCAAACTCTGTGCCGCATTCCCGACAACCCGCAAATCAGGGAACTGTACCCGGTCGAGCTTGTTGATCTCGGCACCATTCCAATTGGATTCAATGAAAAGTTTCCGAGTGCTGGCAGTATTACCATATTCCCAAGAATTTCCTGGTGCGGCCCGATAATTAAGACCAAAATGCGAAGGCAAGGTCCATCCTGTAACAGGAACACCAAGAGTATCACCGCTTTGCGATACAAAGAAATACTGGGATGCGCTGTTATACGCCAGCTTGCTATCGAAATAGCGTGTATAAGATCGCCTGAGTTCGGTAGCGGCTGCACCATTTACGGACACACCAGCCCGATTATCTGTATACCCCATTCCCCAATTAATGGTATTTCCATCTACCCTCATATCTACATTGCGAATATCCCCGAAACTGAGCTTCCTCATATCCCAAACATCAAGATAGCGATCATCCCTCAGTAAATCATTGTTTACATTATTTGGCTCTTGATTATGGGTCTGGTCATTATCATTTAAGCTATTCAATGTAGGTATATATATGCCGTCGGTAATCGTAATAAAATTCAGATAACCGGAATCGACTATATCCGTCATGCTGACGGTATACTGATTGTTCGCAACTACCTGAACCACCATTCCTGGATCCACCAACTGAGCGGTAGCAGAATAACCATCCAGAGTGGCATTCAAGCCTGTCAGGCTCTTGTCCACAACAACACGATTACCAGCATCCGGCATTAAATTAAAGCCAGATACAGTTATTACCTCATACTGGACGGTACCAGACACTAAGCGCCAAACTGGATAGCGGCCTAGTGCTGTGCGGTTAAAGACCGATGGATTATTTGGCATCGACATTCCCAAACCGGTATCTATCCGTGATATGTACGGAACAACATCAATCTGGAAGCTGTTAATGGTATCAGGATTAGCACCGGTCCCGGTAGTTCGTAAAACCAGATCGACAGATACATTCGGTGTACTTCTGGCGTCTCTTGCCTGAACTGCCAAAGTGACATTAGCACGGGCAACTCCTGCTACCATCTTACTATCCCACTCGAATGCGAAGTCCGCTTCATGGCCACTATCTTGCGAGAGTGTCTGATTGCTGAAACTGACGGATCCCAGGGTATTAGCCAACGCAATGAGTAATCCGTTGCCGTCAACTGTAGCGACCTGCTGAGTTTCGGCTATGCCGCCGACTGTATCATCGAAATCGCCGTCTGCGTTCAGGTCAATGGAAATCAAGACTTCGGTCAGACGCTGGTCGTCCGATACTTTACCACGCAAGATTATGGTTCCCGATACATCGGCGTCGTTACCCAGAATTTCATTAGCTTTATCGAAACCGGCGTCTGTATTGTTCCATGGGCTCTGGTTCCAAGGCTCTATGTGGCCAAGCTTGACAACCGGATTAGTGCCGGTAGTCTTGATGTCATCTGCAGTCAGTTGCTGTAGCTCTGCCAGCGGTGGTACGGTATCAACATTATCGACGGTCAGATTTACCGTAATCGAGGCTGAGAGCTGGTCGAGCGGATCGGCACTTCCGGCATCCGTTGTATCATAGACCAGAATCACAAAAGAACGGTCGTTTGCCAGGGTGCTGTCGGTAATGCCGCTGGTGTCGATAAGGATTTCATTATCCGTCAAGTCGCCAATATTGCGTTCGATATCATTGTATTTTACAGAATAGCGCAATGCGCCGTTTCCGCTGGCAGCGTTTACTTTGATGTACAGCAAGTTACCGCGAGCCATGAAATTTGTTGCAGAATACCCGCTAGTGATGGCTGTACTTTTCTCGTCTACATCGTCGGTATCACCATCACCGTTCAGGTCTGTACCCAGGACAATAGAATTGATGTACGGTTTATTGTTGGCGATAAAGCTATCGGCAGTAAGAATTGTCTGGTTAGATGCGAAATCCTCCGCAACCATGTGAACGCTGACTTTACCATCTGCGCTGGCCGTACGCGTAGAATCGAAACGGCCTTCCCAATAGTAAATACCGCCGGAGAATACCAGCCATTCCGGGATTCCGTCGTTATCACCGGCCGAACCACCATCGTTTCCGTCTTCAAGACGATTGTTGATGACCATACGATAGTCGTCATAGCCGCTGTTCAATTCGTCAAGCACATCTAGCGGATCAAAGACTGCGATAGGAGAGCCGGAACCCTTCAACGAGACGAGCTCCCCGTCCAGATTGGTAAGATAAACGACAACCCGATCAATTCCGCTGACGGCGCCTGTATCGCGGACACTGCCCTTAAGCGAGGCAGATGTTCCAACCAATTCGCTGCCGCCAGTCCAGGCCAGATTTACCGGAAGAATATTGTCAACGCTGAAACTTACCAGATACTGGTTAGTAAAGGGCTGCGGTGTTGTATTATCCTCGGCCGTAAGCTTGATGCTCATGCTTCCCGCACCGTTATTGTACAACCCGGCAGCCGCAGTATTAATCGGCACATAAATCCGGTAGGACGCGGGGAAGGCGGCTGAGTATTCCGGGTCGGTTGTTCCAAGCAGCGAGACCGTGATATCCGCACCGCCGTAAGGATTAGCGACACTGGACACTTCGGTTGTGGTCAAGCCGGGTACTGCCACGCCTGACGGATCTGGATTGGTGTAAATCGTAGTATTGTTGAGCAATGGGCCTTCATTACTGAATACGATACGAGCGATATCCGATTCATCCCGGACCAGTCCCTCAAATATGACCGTGCCACCGACCGTATCGCCCGAATTGATGGACATGGCAGAGAATTGCGGGAAGTTTTTATTGAAGGTAATGGAATATTCAACCTCGTTTCCATAAATACCATCACCGGGAGCAACCTTATAATCCTTTGCGCGGACTTTAAAACGAATGGTGTTGATGGTATCTCCACCAGTAGGATCGAACTCCGCAGCCTCATTCAGGCGCACATTCCAGCTTGTGGTTCCACTAACCAGATACCAACGTACACCGGCTTCGGTCTCGTCGAGCGTACCCTGTGTCCACAATGCGTCATTCGTGTAGTCGGCATCGCTATCGGAAGAAATGGCAATCTGCACCTTTTCTACAAATTGCGAGTCGAAGGCAGACCCAAAAACGCGCACAAAACCGCCGACAGTTGCGCCGTCAGTGGGTGACAGTATACTCACTTCAGGACGGTCGCGCTTGGGGTCAATCTGCAGGTTGTAGGCGGTAAGGTAGGATATATTGCCACCTGCTCCGCCTGCGCCGGCGTTGTCCTCGGATCGTACATAGAACTTGAAATTCCACAGATCGGTCCAGGTCTCGCCTACATCCTCGATGCCGTCCGCGTTAAGGTCGCCGGTGTTTACCGAATAGGTAGTGTTGGCGAAGTCATTAATATTCAGGAAGCTGTACGACCAACTAGTGGTACCGGCAATATCGGTCCAGGTGCTTGCTTCTAGAGTGAGTGCGCTGGTAGCGTCTATGGTATTGCCAAGGCCGATCTTGATATTTTTGACTCCGGCACCTCCGGCATTGTCGGTCGCCGTTCCGCTGATGGTAAGGGGACCAAATACCGCGGCATTGTTGAGGGGGCTGATAACCGAAATATCCGGACCAGTTTTGTCTACGCTGATCTGCCGGGAAACCACCTTGGTTTTTCCGCTGGCGTCGGTGGCCTGCACATATATTGTATGCGGGCCATCATTAAGATCGGCCTGGTCTATAACGAAGGACCAATTGTCGAGCGGAGCAACGATAGCAACCGTGCCAGAAGAGAAGTCATTGTCGTCGAGCTTGTATTTCAGTCCACTGATGCCGTTTGCATCGCTGGAGCTACCGCTTACACTGAAGGTGTTCTTGGATGACCAGGTACTGTTGGCTAAGGGAGTTGTAAAGGCAGCAGCCGGGGCTATGGTGTCCAGACGGAAATCGATACGGCCGGTATCTAGGCGGGACCAATCCGAAACTCCATAATTCTGGCCATTATTGTCGACAGTATCAATAACCCGAACACGCATACCGCGCAGACCGTTGCCAGTATTGGCCAGGTTAATCCGCCATACCAGATTCTTGCCGCCTAAAGCGCCGCTGGTGAGGGTGACTGTTTCGGAAACATCGGGAGTAGCAGTGCTGTTACCGACATTCCAAGTGTCGATGAGAATAGTAGCCACACCATCGTCATCCTGCAGGGTTCCAGTAATCGTAGTTGTATCGATCAATGAAGATCCATCAAGGGCCACGTTGTCTATTGCCAATACTGGCCGATCATCAGTCTGCCGGAATCGGAAAACCAGATCACTAACACCACTACTGTTGAACAAATTGCCGGCCTGATCGCTGGCTTTAGCCCGTACGGTAATTTCGTACAAACCGGAGCCAAGATCCTCAGCATAAGACAACAGTGTAGCGTTCCTGGTATCAAAGCCGCTGATGGTCCAGCTCAGTGTTCCAGATAGTGTGCCAGTCGGCAAGGCATGTTCGACAGCTCCGGTATCGACGATGAAAAACTCTAGGCTTGCTATACCATAGTTGTCGGTGGCTGTACCGCTCAATGTTATAATATTATTCTGTACTGTGGCAGCTGCCGGACTAACAAAAGTTACCGTCGGGGCAGACTTGTCAACATACACCCTTATGCTGGTGGTTCGGGTATAGGTACCGTCGGAGGCTTCCAGGAACACTTCATACTGGCCGGATCCGGCAGCAGTAGAGATGTTCTGGTTGATCGGTACAGTGGTGGCTGGGGTTCCGCCTAGAACGGTCCAGGCTGTAACCTCGATACCATCGCGGGTAACACGATAACGCAGGGTCTGCACATCAGTGTTGTCGGTGACCGAACCGGTAACAGCGAAATCATTATTATGATAGCTGTTCATAGCCGGTGCCAGGGCCGAGAACTGCGGAGCACCGGTATCTACGCTGAAATTACGGGTTATTGTATCCGATACAACACCGAATTTATCATACGAACGTACTTGTAGCAGTTTTACGCCATCTGAACCACTGTTAATGTTTACACTATAATTACGGCTAGTTTCCGGTCCGCTGATGCTGAGGATATCGGTCCAGGGACCATAATTGCCCGGCAGACCGGTGTCGCTGTAGCGATACTGGATGGAGCCGGCAATCGCATTAATGCCGTCATCGTCGGTAACTGTGCCGGTGATGCTGATGCTGATAAGGTTGATGGTGGCTGCTTCGGCCGGAGTAGTCAGAACCGGAACAGGTTTGTCAGAAACCTGGTCCACATTGAAGGTAAAGCTCTCAATGGCGGTATTGCCGTTGCGATCAGCCGCTTCTACCTCTACCAGCATGGTGCCGGATGGATATTTACCGCTGACATCAATAGAGGAAATAGTGAAGGTATTACCGGGGGTAAGGGCTACCCAGGATCCGCCGTCCAGTCGGTAGCGCAGGTTGGAAAGATTCGCCAGGCCCTGGTCCTCGCTGACCGAACCGCTGAGCGACATCAAGGCATTGGCAGTGGCTGTGCCTGCTCCAGCGTTGAAATTAATGGAAGGAGCGCTTGCCGTATAAGCTAGAACTGGCTCGGTACGATCCAGATTCACCGTTTTAGTCTCCTGTCGGACGTTTCCGGCCAGGTCGGTAAAGTTGAAACGGTAGTACCAGGTGCCGGCAGCCTGGGCGGACGGATCTTTAGTCCATGACCAGGTGCCCGCGCCACTGTTAAAGCTGGCAGTTGCCGGATCGGCTGCGATAAATGTAATATTGTCATCACTGCTTTCCACCGAAATACCGGCTAGGCCGCTGTCATCACTATAATTACCCGAGATGGTAAACAGACTGTTCACGTAGCGGATGCCGGTACCGTCGCTGAAACTGACAACAGGTGAACTCTGGTCAAGACCAAAGTCATAACCGATTATTGCAGACTCATTTCCAGCCACATCAATTGCATATAAATGTACGGTTCGCGTGCCGGTAGCGGCTATGGTTACCGTATGATTCCAAGCTCCGCCGATACCAATAGTGGCGTCGGCCCAGACCGGATCAGTTTTAAGCGGAACAGCTGCAGCGTTTGCAGTTTCGGCAATTTTAACTGCTGCAATACCACTGCCGGTACCATCCGAAGAAGTTCCGGAGAAATTCCAAGGGTTATTGCGTAGCCAGCTGTCGGCCACCGGACTGCTGAGCCCGGGCAAACCTGGAGCGGTAGTATCGATGACCACAGTTCTGGTTAATACGGTTTGTTTATCGGAGGCATCGGTAACCGTAATAACATACTCATAAGTTCCGTCGCTTACACCGCCAAAGGGCATATCGGCAATGGTCCAGCTATCACTGACACCGCTTAAACCAGTTGTCGATAGCACGGTTTGGCTGCTGCCCGGATCGCCGTCTTTGGTTTGCACTACGACTAAGGACTTGAGGGAATTAGTATCGGCTATTGTACCACCTATGCTGAACAAGGCAGAACGGAACACTGAACTGGCATTCAACTCAGTTTCTGTAATAATAGGATAACTGCGGTCGACCATTACATACACAGGGGGCAATGTGGTCGACACAGCTGTCAGACCAGATTTCGCGTCGGCCAGATCAGATACGCGCAGCTCAAAATAATGAGTTCCTTCGGTGATAGTTGTAGGCAAGGACAGATTATGGCTGGTAGTAAGAGTCTGCGAATCTGTAAGCGCGGCTCCGCCGTTACGGTTAATCGCTATCCAGCTACCGCCATCTATGCGAATCTCGATGCTGGAGGCTTGAATCATATCATCGTCACTGATAGTAAAACGCAGTACGGCACTTGATTCTATCAAATTCTTGTAAGAATCTGCCGGTGTGGCAGCGCTGGTATCAATAGCTATAAATTCAATCGCAGGATAGTCCGAAGCCTCGTCTACATTAAGTACCAGACTAAGCAGGGTTTCGTTACCGGCGCGATCTCTAGCCCGTACCCAAAGCCTGGAGGCCTGACCATCCGACAGATAACCATTAACCGCAGCCGTACCGTTTACGCTGACATTGGCTGTAGCCTGGGTTGTATCCAGCACCCACTGAGGCGACGTTTTAGAACCACTGACAATTTCGACATAATCGGTTTCGATCGGACTGGCAGCTGACGGCAGCAAGGCCCAGTGCACGGTATTCAAACTGGTTTCGTCGGCCACTGCTGCCCTGACGGTAACCTTGCCGTTAACTATATTGCCATCAAGCAAAGGAGTAACAGTAGTATAATTAGCACTCGGAACCGTAGTATCATACTGAACCTGACGGATCAGCATGGTGGTTTTACCGGCGCCGTCAGTGGCCATGATAGTAAATACATATTCACCATCCTGACTGCCATCAGATAACGGGCTAAGACTGGTGGACCAGACGCCATTATTGTCGGTATCGTTGAGCAGTTCTACCGTTGCAGCGCCATTATAACTGTAGCTGACAACCACACTGGTCACAGTGTTGGCATCAGTGGCGGTTCCAGAAAGCAGGATAGCGCTGTTTAGATATACCAGACTAGCGGCGGTATTGCCGGCAGTTACCGCCAGAGCCGGATCAGCAGTATCCACCCGGAAATTGCGACTAGTGTTACCACTCTGGTTGCCAGCCTGATCGCTGGTGCGTAACAGTATATTACCGGCAAGGGTCTGGGAAAGAGGATCGAGCAGAATGGTCCAGCTAGTAGTACCGGTGGCATCCAGCCAGGTGATTCCGCCATTAAGACTGTACTGCACCAGAGCTACACCACTGCCCGTTCCATCCGCAGCCGTACCGCT
>Ga0180007_10005187_pt1 | contig 13358 bp, 15 predicted proteins | sample MM_PC_MetaG_FD_121122 | JGI IMG/M metagenome (GOLD analysis project Ga0180007, IMG submission 121122) | Groundwater microbial communities from the Aspo Hard Rock Laboratory (HRL) deep subsurface site, Sweden - MM_PC_MetaG | ecosystem: Environmental > Aquatic > Deep subsurface > Groundwater... | reverse complement strand
TATGCTCAAGATGACAAAAAGAGAAGTTTGCTATTATTGAATGGACGTAAACTGATTTCGTCCGTAAGTGGAAACCGCGGACGACCGGCTTCGCCGGTGGATTTTTAAATAATTAAAATTTTAATATTGAAAATTGATTGAAAATTGATAATTAAATTTTAGATTGCGTCTTTCCCTTAAACCTAAATATCTGTATTATCCATGCCAAAATTAAATTGTCCCAATTAGCTATTTTTAAAATAAACCAAGCCAATGAACCATGATGTTTCTTAAAATAAATCAACATTCCCCTATTAAATCGCTTTTGTTTAATTAAACTTAATTGTTGGGCAAAACTTCTACCTTCATAGTGGATTACACGACTAACTGGTGTGTATATTATTTTTTCACCGAACTTTCTTAATCGCTTACATAGATCAAGATCTTCCCACCAAATAAAATAATCTTCTGACCAACCACCTATCTTTAACATAATATCGCGACGGATAAAAACAAAAGCTCCCATAATCTGCTCCACTTCCTGTTCATGGGCATAATCAAAATCTTTAGCTAGATATTTTTTTAAAAACCAGGGCTGCCAAAAATGATGTAGTTTATATAAAATCCAAAGCTGTGATAAAAAACTCGGATCACGTTTTATATTTGGCTGGCGATGCCCGTCGCCGTATTGCAGTTGGCAAGTGCATGCACTTACCTCGCCCTTGTCCTTCGTAGCTTCAGTATAGGATGAAGCGTAGAAGGATTCCATATAATCATACAATAATTTAGGCGTATTTTCTACTAGTTCCATATCAGGATTCATAAATAAAACATATTTTCCCTTCGCTTTTTGCAGCCCCTGATTATTAGCTTTAGCAAAACCAACATTTTCTTCATTAAAAATAACCTGTAAATTATCATGCTCTCCGCCCGAGGTGGATCCCTGCCTACCGGACAGGCAGGCGCCTTGGACGGAAAAAGTCAAAAAATTAAGCATCTGCACAGAGCCGTCATCTGAATTATTATCTATCACAATGATTTCATAATCAATATTTTCTGTAAATAAAAAAATAGACTTAAGACATTGGTGCAGTAAGTCGCGCACATTCCAGTTGACGATGATAATAGATAAATTCATATATACACTGTCATTGCGAAACGTAGCGAAGCAATCCCTTGAGTTTAAGATTATTTTATCCTCACGGGATTGCTTCGCTACGCTCTGGACTCCTCGCAATGACATTATTATTTAAAATTTCTTTGTTATTTATTATTTACTATTTGGTGCTTACGCCTTATGGTATTAACTGCTTCCTTATATTTCTTAACTTCCTTTGATTTAGCAACCGGCAATTTATATAAAATCTTCGGGAACCAGGAACTCATTGTTCCATGCTCGGTCAGCACTGTAAATAAAAATTCCGGAACCCAGACCCCTTTGTACCCTCTTTGCAACATTGTAAGCCATAAATCCCAATCCTGCAATCGATCAATTCGCGCGTCCCATCCAGGAAAATACGCCCGCCTCATCAATGAGGTGCTATGAATATACGGTATCTTTTTTAATTTTTCTTCATCAAATTCCCAAAGCTTAAATTTTTTCTTGCCAAAAATAAAAGATGAGTAAGCATATTTCGCCTCTGAATTTTCCTGTAGTTTATCATACATTTTAATCAGCATTTCCGGACTGGCAACTATATCAGCGTCCCAAAAAATTACATATTCTCCCCTGCTTTCTTTAAATCCCCTATTTCGCGCATTATTAGACCCTTGATTATTCTGTTGAATTATTTTGAACCTGATTTTTTTATTATAAAATTTATGCTTTAACTCATCAATTACTAAAACAGAATTATCAGTAGATCCATCATTAACAATAATCACCTCATAATCCTGCCAGGTTTGCGATAATAAACTAGCCAAAGACGCGCGTAGTTCTTCAGATTTGTTATAGACTGGAATTATTACTGATATTAAATTATTCATATTTAATTAAAAATTTTAAATAGCACACGGATTAAACGGATTAAATAGATACGCACGGATAAATCCGTGTAAATTCGTCCAATCCGTTAAATTCGTGTTCTATTATTTTTTTCAACCGTCCGATATTTTCGGACACTTCACATAAATAGCAATTTAACCTACCTTCGCCAAAGCTTCGGCAAGGCAAATAATTTAACAATTTTATTTACCTGCCCTTCCCAACTAAACTTCTTCACCCACTCCCTTCCCTGCTCACCTAATTTTTTTGCCAACTCTTCATCTTTACATAATTTAACAATCGCCTTGCTAATTTCTTCTACACTTTCTGGATTTACTAATAATCCGTTCACGCCATTCTGAACTGCATCTCGCACTCCCCCGCTATCGCCAGCAATGACTGGCTTGCCGTGGACGTTCGCTTCTAAATAAACAATTCCAAATCCTTCAAAGTCGCCATCAATATTTCTGGCCGGCATTATAAAAATATCGCAAAGATTATACCAAGCCTCAACCTCTTCATTGCTGGCGTCAGTTATCAGTATTACATGATTTTTGATATTGGATATTTGATATTGGATATTTGATATTTCAGGCCCATCACCAATAATTATATACATTAAATCCGGCACTTCATTTAATACTTGTAGCATCGCCTCTAGCGCTTTATCAACTCCTTTTCTCTTCACTAATCGCCCCACCTGTAATAAAATCTTTTTATTTTGTAAATTATATTTCTCAATTAGTTGTTTTCTTGTTTTCTTGCTTGTCCTCCGTAGCTTTGGCGAAGGTGGGTTTTCTTGTTTTTTTATCGTGACGCCTGGATTAACAATCACAACTTTATCCTCATCTACCAACTCCTTCAGCAACTCGCCTGCATAACTGTTCGCCGTAATCACCTTCTTAGCATTAGCTAAAATCTTGCGGGTTATTTTTTTCTTGCGCGCATACTTATTAATAATCCCTAATTCCATGCCATGAATAAAAACAACATAATCAAGCCTCATGATTCTGCTTAACCAATACGCTACTGTGCCTAATGGTAAAACATGACCGACTAATACTGTCTTCACCTTGTACTTTTTAATCGCTTGCCATAAATAAAATACAGAAAAAATCCAATGCGGTTTAGTTAACTTTTTCCCTGTCAATACAAAAATATCACCAACTATCCAGTATTTTACAACATTACTATAATAAGTAGCTACCCCGCCTATTTGGGGTGGATACTCTAAGGTGAATAATAATACATTATCTTTTGACATACTTAATCCTATAAATTTAATGTGATGCTAATCCGTCCCGCAACGGCGGGACTAATACCGCGAATAGAATTATTCGCGATTAGCAGATTAGTATTTTATTCGTGGATTAGCATCACATTTTAAATTCGTGGGGATTAACTTAAGCTTTACCTATAATAGCATTACGAATACTAATAATATCCTCCTTAGTATAACCCTTTAGTATATACAAAACTCCAATATATACAACCGCTCCCACAAAAACACTGGCAATAATTGGAATATAGACCTTAATCAGCCAGATAACCAATCCCATAATCAAAACTGACAATAACGCTTTAGCAAAAACAGTAATAATAACCTTTTTATGATACTCAATAATTTTCGGCACCCAGAACAGGCCTAAAATTAAAAGCAAGGCATTAGTTATCAGCACTGTAATACTTGCGCCAATCGCCTGATAGCGAGGAATCAGAAAAATATTTAATAGCACACTAAATACTAATACTATTCCCATGTTGGCCGTATTTGTTCTTTGCCGATCACAGGCATTAAGCAATGAACCGACAGGATAACTGGCAAATATAAAAATCAAACTAGCAACAATAATCTGCAACGGCAAAATTGACCCCGTATATCCTTCTTTAAAAATCAATACAATCCTGTCAGCCAACACAATAATTCCAAAAGAAATTGGCAAAGCAATGATAATTAAATAATTCATGGCTCGTTCAAAAATAGTTGCCAGCTGTTTTTTATTATGGACATAATAAGAACTCATGGCTGGAAAAAGTGAAGCTACAAAAGCCAGTGGCAAAAACTGCAAAGCAAAAGTTATTTTAAAAGCCACACTGTATAAGCCCACATAAGTATCCCCGGCCAAAATGGATAACAAAATGCTATCAAAATAAGTATAAAATCTTTGAAAAATTCCAAATAAAGCAAACGGCAAAGACATCTTAATAATATTGCGAATTATATCCTGATTAAATTGTGGCCACAAAGACATCTTCCACTGGTATTTTACAATGCTAGCTGAATACAAAAAGTTAATAGCGCTGGCCACTACAATCGCCCCCATCAGCCAATGCAAACTATAATCAAAATACAAGAACAAACTACCCATGCTTAAAATCAACGCCTGATACAAAACCACCGCAAAACTCTCAAAGCTTAAATTATGAAAACCACGACTAACCGCAAAAAAAGTCAGGGTAAAAGAATCTAAGATCATGGCCACTGAAGAAAGATAAACCAACTGCTTGGTCAACTCCGGATAACCCATTAGATTGATTAAAACAAAAACAGTTACAAATGAAAACAAAGTCAAAATCAATTTCAACCCAATCACATTACGCAAATAATATTCAGCTCGCTGACGCACCTTGGCTGTTTCCCGAATCAGCACCGAAGCCATTCCCACATCAATGAAGATGGCAAAAATCGTGGTAAAGGAAATAGCGAAATAATACTTGCCTAAATTTTCCGGCCCGATCGCCCGCGCGATAATTATAAAATAACTAAAAGAAATGACCTTTTGTAAAATTAAGGCCAGAGTAAAATAACTGGTATTTTTTGCGATATTGGCTATTTTCATGTATTTTTATTATAGCTTTTTTGCTTAAAAAAATAAAGCTTTATTTGTTACTGTCACGAACTTTATTGCGCACAAAATTCGTAGCTAAAAAATTACCTTTTTTAATGCGTGGGAAGTTTGTAGATACTTGCCCGCCAGACCGCAGAACTGTTGTGGTGGTTGACAAAAATTACTAACAGTACTATACTGTCAAAAGACTGATCTTTAAATTTTTATATTCTATACAAAATGGAGGATAAAAAAATGATTCAGGTAGAATCAACAATACCGCCAACAGCGCAAGAAACCAACGGCCTGCCATGCAAGCCAATGGACGATGAATGGTGCATTGAGTGTTGTTCTAAACCTATCTATGTTGGTAAAAGAGGTCCGGTTTGGTGTTATAGTTGTCACACAGAATACTACGCTTGCTGGCCATATACAAAATGGAGGGTAACAGATGAAAAAACTATTCCAGTCTTTGCTTAAATCATTATTATATCTTTTTGTAAAACAGACTGACGATCTACCGCGCCAAAAAATGGACCCGTCTGGTTACATTAAATGTTTTTGTAACGAACGCATCTTTGCTGGTGGAAGAGGAGTGGTTGAATGCAGTAAGTGCGAAAAAAAACACTACGCTTACTGGTAAACGCACAACAAAAATCCATAAATCATAAAAGCCGTAAGGAATTTAAACCTTACGGCTGTTTTTTATTTAAAAAATTTATTTATTATCTTTTTGTCCCCTCTCCCCGTGGGAGAGGGTTAGGGTGAGAGCATTTTTCTCTGCTCTAGACAACTTCTTAATCCTAAACTCCTCTTTCAACGCCTCCGACTTATCTTTACTAGAACTTGAATATACTAACTTCACTGGACGACGACCTCTGGTATATTTAGCGCCTAACGTAGAACTATTATGTTCTTCCACTCTCCTCTTTAAATCAGTCGTCACTCCAGTATAAAAACTCCCACCTTTGCATTGTAAAATATAAGTGTACCACATTAATATTATGCTAATATTAGCTTATTTATATTTTATCCACTTTTTTAACTTGACAATCTTTTATTATTAATATATACTAATAATATTAAGACAAAAGGGTCCCGGCGATCGCAAGATCAAAGGCCCCCTTTTTATTTTAGCTCAATTTGATGTTTTATATTTTTAAGATAATCAAAATAAACTCTTGTTATCTCTTTATATAATGAAGATGCAAACTGTTTATTTGGGAAAAGTATTTTTTTAAATTTTTCTTCTTCAATCAAAAAATCTACCAACATCTTATAATCACCATCTCCAGAAACAAGAACTATCTTATTAAATAGTTCTTTTTTATACATTTTCTTCATAATATTAAAAACTATATCAGTGTCTACATTGCCTTTTTTCTTACCCAACATTGCGGGATTATGCTGTTTAAATACAAGTATAAATCCTGCTTCTTGAATAGAACTATACAAATCTTGATGTACCTCATTAACATATCCTAAAAAATAATAAGCTTTTTGTATATCATATTTTTTAGATAGATATTCACGAAATTTTACCAAATCAATTTTCCATTTAGGTTTATCCGATCCTGTCCCCATATATAAATTCTGTCCATCTATATAAGCTAAATTGTTTTCTTCTTTTGTTTTCATATTTCTAATTTATTCCTCTATCTTTAGCTTACCCGCCTACAACTTTATGGTCAAGTAAATAAAAAACCACCCTATAAAAACGAGTGGTTTTTTTCCTGCTTGTCTTAACGAGCGCTACGTTGACGATTACTACGATTAGTAAAACGTTTCATAGCGCCTTGGGCAGAGCGTTTGCGAGAGCGTTTAGCAGGGCGTTGTCTAATTTCTTGACTAGATCCTTGATTTGGTCGCTGATTAGAGCGTTGACCAAATTTCTTACCAGAACCTTGACTGGTAGAACTTTTACCAAAACGCTTGCTAGAACCATTGCTAGAGCGATTAGCAGAGCGCTGTGGACGACCACCAGAACGGCTTGGACGAGATGATCGAAAGTTTCTGCGTGGTCTATTATCAGCAAAATTTGGGTCTGGAGTGGCGGAAGTAACGCCGTGGGGTAGTTTAGAAATTGGTAGGTTTTTCTTTATTAATCTTTCAATATCAAAAATATCACGCTTTTGCGATGGAGTAGCAAAAGAAATGGCATGGCCTTCGTGTCCGGCGCGACCGGTACGACCAATACGATGGACATAATCTTCTGGTTTTTCTGGTAAGTCATAGTTGATGACTAATTCAATGTTTTTAACATCAATACCGCGGGCTGCAATGTCAGTCGCTACTAGCACACGAAATTCTCCTGATTTAAAACCTCTCAGGGCTGTTAGACGTTGATTTAAAGTGCGGTTGGAATGTATTTCAGTGGCAGTGTAACCAGCAGCGCGAATTCCGGCGGAAATTTTCTTGGCGCCGTGTTTGGTGCGGGAAAAAACTAGAGTTGACCCTTTATATTCGGCTAGTAATTTTTTTAATAATTCAACTTTAGCAGATTGGTTAACGAAAAAGATTTCGTGGGTAACATTTGGCGCGGCTGTGTCAGAGGGAGTCACCTCTACCCGTACTGGTAGGCGCATATATGATGTTGCTAGATCAATAATGCTTGCTGGCATGGTTGCTGAAAAAAGCATGGTTTGACGTTCTTGAGGGACATGCTGAAGAACTTTCTTAATCTGCGGAGCAAATCCCATGTCTAACATGCGATCAGCTTCGTCTAAAATTAATGTTTTCACATTATTTAATGAAACAGTTTTTCGCACTAAATGATCTGCTAATCTTCCGGGTGTAGCAATAATTATTTGAGGACTACAACGTAGACTTTTGATTTGTTTAAACATGTTGTCGCCACCAATAATAACGCTAGTGCGCAATTTCATAGAACTACCAAGTTTAATAAGCTCTTCATTAACCTGTATGGCTAATTCACGAGTTGGTAATAATATTAAAGCGCTACCTTTAAATTTCATTAAGCGCTGTAAAGTAGGAATACCAAAAGCTAAGGTCTTGCCAGTACCTGTTTGAGCAATCCCCATAATATCTCTATCCTGCAGAGCGTGCGGGATAGCTTGATATTGAATAGGAGTTGGTATAGTAAACTTTAATTTATCTAAAACTTCTAAAAGCCAAGGTGATATGCCCATGCCATCAAAAGTATGTTTTGTATTTTGTGTCATATAACTACTATAAATTTCAAAATTAAAAAAGGAAAATAAAAATCTGACCCCAAGTTTCAAGGCCAGATCATTGATTCAGAAATGGATATAAAAACAAGTTATTAAGTTATCTTACATATAGTAACATAAGCAAATATTTTTGTCAATCCTAAGGGGGGAATAGAATTTAAGAAACACATGAATCCGAAAATCTAAATTTGTACTAAAATTAATATAAAAAATATTAAAAAATAACTAAATTAATTCGTGATAATTCGTCTAATTCGCTAAATTCGTGTGCTATTTTCTATTTTTATGGCACACCTGCCTTCGCTAAAGCTACAGCAAGGCACGCGAATTGGACGAATTGAATAAATTTACACGAATGTTAAACAAAAAATCGCCCCACAGAGATAGGATGCCAGTACAAAGGCAATCTTTTAGCCATGAACATTGTATGCGCGTTAAACTCTGTCAATAAAAAAGACACCCAAACAAGACATCTCTATAATATGTTATACAAATATAAAAACGTGGCAGTGCCACTCTACGTTTAATGTTATGCGATATGTGTTCCACGTTATGCGAGCTTTAACGTTTTGACCATTGCGGCGCTCGACGGGCTTTTTTCAAACCAGGTTTTTTACGTTCTTTCTTGCGAGCATCACGAGTAGTTAAGCCACTTGCTTTTAAGGCTGGTTTTGCTTCTTTATTTATAATTAATAAAGCGCGGGTGATACCATGACGGATTGCTTCTGCTTGTCCGACTTTACCGCCACCTTTTACTAAAATAGAAAATCCTAATTCTTTATCAGCTCCAGCTAATTTTAATGGCTGCATAATTAAGTTGATTGATTCTTTGGAAGGAAAATAATCTTTTACATCTTTGTCATTTACAATAATAACACCTTTACCATTTTTATATAGGCGTATTTGAGCCGCAGATGTTTTTCGTCTGCCAATAGCGGTAATATATTTTCCTGTAAATTTTTCTTTTGTTTCTTCGGGCATAATTAGAGTCTAAAGTTTAAAAGTCATAAAGTCTAAAGTCCATTTGACTTTTTTATTTTTAACTAATTTTTAATCGCTTTATCATTTCTTTACGTAATTTATTTTTAGGCAGCATATTCCAAACAGCTTTGCGTAAAACTTCGGTTGGATTCTTTTCAAAAAATTCATTTAATTTTGTAGTTTTTAAACTACCCGGATAACCAGAATGACGATAATATTCTTTTTGATCTAATTTTTTTCCAGTAAATTTTGCTTGTTTAATATTTTTTACTTCTACCTCGTCGCCTATATCAATATTTAACTGGAATTCTGGTTTATGTTTTCCACGCAAAAGACCAGCAATTTCAGTAGCCATTCGGCCAATTGCTTTGTCAGTCGCATCTATTTTATGTAATTGTCGTTCTGTCTTATTCATAGTTCAAGTTATTTTTTACGGATTTACACTGTTATCAAACCATTAATTCGAATATATTGTACGGATTAAACCAGACGTGCAACTATCCGAATACCACAAATTCTGCATTCGGAGCATTCGGATAATCGCGCGAAAATATAGATATATATACATCATATTCGGATTAAGGGATTGCAAATGATTTAATCCCGCACAAAGATACTTCTACACTAATTCTATCTGCACAACTTTTGCGCCATCGCCCTGTCTTGTCCCTAGTTTCACTATTCTAGTATAACCACTTTTTCTATCTTTATATTTTTCTCCTAAAACTTCCATTAATTTTTTAACAGCCATTTTTTGTGGCAATTTTTCTAATAATTTACGTCGCGCATTTAAATCACCTTTTTTACTAATAGTAATCAATTTATCAACCAACGATCTGACTACTTTTGCTTTGGCTTCAGTAGTAGTTACCTTTTCATAAATAATAATACTGGATGCTAGATTTCTTAGCATCATTTCTCTGGGCTGTTTTTTTCTATCTAAAATTTTTGTCTTAATTCTGTGACGCATATTTTTAAATAAATAATTTAACAATTTATTTTTCCTCATCTTCTTTGTCTGTAATAGATTCATCGTCAGCGGATTCATCATCTTCTTCTTCCTGTTTCTTCTTTTTTTTGTCAGATTTCTTTTTCTTAGATTTATCAGCAGGTGCTTCAGCTGATTGTTCTAATAGAAAAGAAAATTGTTCAACTAAAATTTTAGTTACTTCTTGAAGTGCTTCTTTAAAATCAATAGTGCCGTCTGTTTTAATATCGATGACCAATTTGTCCCAGTTAGTCATTTTACCAACGCGTACATTTTCTATTTCAACTTTAACAACTTTGACCGAACTGAAAACAGCGTCTATATCAATATAACCAACTTCTTTTTCCTGATGTTCACGGCCTTCAATTGGAAGATAGCCATAGCCGTGCATAATAAATATTTCTAATTCAACTTCTGTTTTCTTATCAGTTATTTCTAAAATATGTAAATCTTTACTGGCAACTTCCACCTTACTGTTTTTAGTAATATCATCGGCAGTAACTTTTTTAATACCAGATACTTTTAATTCTAATTTTATTACTTCATTTTCTGTTGGTTTAAAAACTTTCAGACGCAATTGCTTTAAATTTAAAATGATTTCCAACACATCTTCTTTTACACCATCAATAGTGGTAAACTCATGGCTGGCATTTTTAATTTTAACGCCGATTACAGCCGCGCCTGGCAATGAAGATAATAATACTCGGCGGATACCGTTGCCTAAAGTAGTGCCATAGCCAGGATAGCATGGTTCAATTACCACCTGTCCACTATTTTTTTCTTTACTGGGCGTAAAGGTAACTTTTTTTGGTAAAACTATATTATTCATATAAAAATATTTAATAAATTATGAAATAATTGCAAAACTATCTGCGAGAATAATATTCAACTATTGCTTGCGTATCTATATTTCTTTCTACTTCATCTTTACTAGGGACGTGTAATACTTTGCTTTCCATTTTTTTGGCGTCAAAATTAAGCCAGCCCGGCAAAATTTCTGCTTTCGTGCCTAATTGTAAATTTTTAAAATACTTTTTATTTTCCTTCCCTTTATGTAAAGTAATCACATCGCCTTTGGTAACTATATAGGAAGGAATATTAACTTTTTTATTATTTAATAGAAAATGTCCATGATTAACTAACTGTCTTGCTTGCGCGCGAGTTTCAGCAATTCCTAAACGATAAACTACGTTATCAAAACGCATCTCTAAAATTTTTAATAAATTTTGGCCGGCATCGCCTTCTACCTTAGTCGCCCGATCAAAAGTTAATCGGAATTGTTTTTCGGTAATATTATAAATTACTTTGGCTTTCTGCTTTTCCGCTAATTGCAAGGCGTATTCAGTTAAACGCAAACGCCCCTTGGGTCCTTGGACTCCAGGAGGATAATTACGACGGGCAACCGGACATTTGGCTGATTGACATAATTTTATGCCATAACGGCGACATGATTTGTGTGAATATCTTTTCATTGTATCTTTTTGTTATATAATTTTTGTTTAAAACTTTGCTATTATTCAAAATTTTGCGATTAACTCACTATTTACTCACTACTAATTACTAATCCCGAGTACTCGGGACTAATATACCAAAATTCGTTGTCTCGTTGCTTAGAAATTGTTATAATTAGAAATTTGTTGCTTCGAAATTCGAAATTAGCCCGCCCGCCTAACTGCGTTAGCAGGCTGGGCAGGTAATAGAAATTAGAAAATCGAAATTCGTATTTTTCTAATTTCCAATTTCGATTTTCTATTACCGCGCCCGACTGACGCCGTCAGCGTTCGGGCGAGCGATTTTCTAATTTCGTGACAACTAATTTCTAAAATTGGTATATTAGTAATTGGCAGGACCATTAGACTCTTCGTGGTTTACGTGACCGACAGCCATTGTGAGGAATCGGCGTTATATCTTTAATAGAAATAATATTAATTCCATTGGCATTTAAAGCTCTGACAGCTGATTCGCGTCCAGTGCCTACGCCTTTTACAAATACAGCTACTTCTTTTAGGCCGTGCTCTTTAGCTTTTTCTACCGCTTTTTTAGTAATGATCTGCGAAGCATAAGGAGTGGCTTTTTTTGCTCCTTTAAAACCGCAACTACCAGCGCTAGCCCAAGAAAGCACATTACCGTTCTGATCTGATAAAGTTACAATGGTATTATTATAGGTGGCTTTAATATTAGCTCGACCAACTGATATATTCTTTTTTTCTTTTTTCTTTTTCTTGCTTTTTGTTTTTCTAATTTTTTTATTTTCAATTTCTTGCTCATCAATCCCGCTCAACGGGACTGTTTTATCTTTTTCATTAACAACCACTCCTGCTTTAACTTCAGAGACTTCATCTTTTTTTGTTTTTTCTTTTTTTTCTGCAATCATAATAATTCATTATTAGCTCCCTTTCCATCAGGGAGAGGGTTGCCTGCCCCGTCGGATGACGGAAGGGTGAAGGAATTTAAGTTTTTTGCGCTGTTGCCTTCTTACCTGAAGTAGCAGTCTTTCTAATATTACCGCGCACTGTGCGTGAATTTGTTTTAGTTCTTTGTCCGCGCACTGGCAACCCCTTAGTATGCCTTAATCCTCGGTAACAATTTATTTCTTTTAATCTTTTTATATTACTAGAAACTTCTCGACGCAAATCACCTTCTACTGTATATTCTTTTTCAATAATAGTACGCAATGTATTCACTTCATCTTCTGCTAAATCTTTTACACGAGTATCAGGATTTATTTTTGTTTTTGCTAAAATTTTATTAGACACGCTTCTGCCCACACCAAAAACATAGGTTAAAGCAATTTCAACCCGTTTTTCATTTGGAATAGTTGTGCCTGCAATTCTAACTGCCATACTTTATTACATTTAACATCTGACAAATAATGTTAATCAACTGTCAAATGTCGCACTTTGCGCATTACTTGTAGTCCGTAGCTTTAGCGAAGGACTATCCTTGTCTTTGTTTATGTTTAGGATTTTTACATATAACATGCACCCGCTTTTCACGGCGGATAATCTTGCAATCTTTACAAATTTTTTTTACTGACGATCTTACTTTCATATGTTCAAGTTATTTTGTGCGGATTTATTAGCATATTAAACCATTAATCCGAATACTTCGTGTCTATTTAGAATTTCCTGCAACTATCCGAATACCACGAATTCTATATATCCAAATTTGTAGTAAACATCTGGGGCATTTTTACCCCCAAAGCTTTAGCGTAGGGCGGGCACGTAGTTGCATGAAAGTATAGAGATGCACAGCTCATTCGGATTAAACGATCATCTATATTAATAAGTCCGTACATATTTAAACTAATGTTACATTCTATAAGTAATTCGTCCCTTACTTAAATCATAGGGGCTCATGTCAATTTTTACCTTATCTCCCGGCAAAATCTTAATTTTATACATTCT
>Ga0180007_10005186_pt1 | contig 13362 bp, 18 predicted proteins | sample MM_PC_MetaG_FD_121122 | JGI IMG/M metagenome (GOLD analysis project Ga0180007, IMG submission 121122) | Groundwater microbial communities from the Aspo Hard Rock Laboratory (HRL) deep subsurface site, Sweden - MM_PC_MetaG | ecosystem: Environmental > Aquatic > Deep subsurface > Groundwater... | reverse complement strand
CAGGATATCGGCATTGGCAATATTGGCCATAAAAAAGCCCCTGGATTCAAAATACTCAATGGCAGTTTTGAAAGCGGTCCCAGGCCCCCACAACACCTCGGCAAAATCAGAGTCCATGCCAATGCTTTCAACACCGATATCCCAGGCGTTCTGGAGGCCCATGGCAAGCAATGGAGAGGTCCGTGTGGCATCCATTCCATCAAAGAGCTTAACCAGGCCCTTTTGGGCTGATTTAAAACTGCTTGCCCTGGACAAATAATCTTTGATGGTATCAATGTTTTTAGAAAACCTGGGAACAGCAAGTTTAACCTGGCGGTCAATCAGCTTGTCTATCTCGTCCTGGGAGGTGTCGCTGAAATCGATTATCTCTTCTGAAAAAGCTTTAAACGGGGTGTTTTGTTCAGGAAGATTGACAAGCACTTCTCCTTTTTGAGGCTCGGGGATATTGTATTTTTCATACAGATATTTTTGGCTCACGGGCAAGCCGATATCATTGATGAGGATCTTGTCTGTTTCTGCATGATCCTTGGAGTTCTTTGAGGGTTTGGTATGAATGGTAAACCGGGGATACTCTGTGACATTGGCAAAATTGTAGTCAACAATCCATTGGATAAGGCTCTCATTATAACACTCGCACAACAGATCCGCATCTGCCTCACAAATGGCCTGCCGGATCTCATCCAGGGTCTGGGAAGCATTATAGGCCCCGGCATCCTTGATATCTGTGGTACCGGTCTGGGACAGAACCGTTTTGGTGTTCTGCTTGTCCATGTATTCGCAAAGGGTCTCATAGGTGACATTACCACCCCTGGTGGCTTCCAAGAGATCCAGAGACATTCCTTCAGGGATAACCACACCAGTCTCCTGCTGAATGGCGTCAATGGCCTCCAAAAGTTTTTGTTTATGCTCTTTTTCCTTGCCGCCACCGGGAGGATATTTGCCCACCGGAGTTGGGCTACCGAATTTGTCCAGGAAGATCATCCAGAATTTGATCCCGTGTTTCTTGAACCAGACCGGCCACCACATCTTTTGCCCCAGACCCTTGCCATACGGGTTGTCGCTGGACCCGTAGCTGAACACCACAAATTTTCTGTCCGGCAGCGGCTCTCCTTCAAGCATGTTGTCCGGGATGATTAATCGCAGCTCGCGGGCCGGGGTGAACTGGAACCGTTTGGGATGTTTGGCCCTGAATTTTGAAATCACATACTGACCGTTTTTGACCGTCCACATGACCTCTATGACATAAAACCCATACAGAACTGCCAGCAGGATCTCCTGGCAGGCCTGTTTGAAATTTGTATCCTCCAGGGTGTCTTTGACAAATTTGGCTATGTCCTTGGCCTGCTTGGTGTCTTCTCCCGGGATGACATCCCAGGGCCTGCTGACAACAGCCAGGGTTCTTTGCTGAAGGACCGCACCGGCATGACCATCCCGTTCCACTTCGTCATATAGTTTTAATCCCTTGCCAGAGGCTTCACTCCTGAGGACCGGATCCGGATTTTCTAAACGGTTGGTCCAGCCAGCATAGATATCAATGTCCTTTTCGGCTACCGCAATTTCATCAACAATCGGTGCTTTTTTGACTGTATCGTCCATCAGTTCTCCATAAATCCGTTAGATTGTGCAGATGCTCTTTTCTTGCCGGTGGATTCAAAGTCTATTTCTCCCGGGCCTTCGATTTCCTCGACCGCATAATTCAGCATGACGCCTGCAATGGCAGAGTCACCATGCCGTTTCTTTTTGGACTTCTTATCCTTTGCCTGGGCCTCTGCTATCTTGGGGATCCCCTTGATTTTTTTGACAGCCCGGTGATCTTCTATGACGTCGGCACTTTGGGGCATATCCATGGCCTGGTCTTGGATGGTAGCCTTGTACGCGGGGAACCATCTGCCGTACCAGGAGTCACTTGCTTTAATTCTATGAATTCGGTCAGGGCTGTACCGCTGCATGGCATACTCAGCCAGGGCCTGGCCGTTGCCCCGGGCGTCCATGGCCCCTCCCTGGAAACAAGGCAGTCCGTCCAGCACATAGAACAAGATCTGCTCTTGCTGACGGAAGGGGATATTGAAAAGCTCAAGTCCGAATGGAACCCGGATATTGGCATCCTCTTTTTCCTGCCCGGGCCAGATCACGGTCAGATTCTGATCCCTGGCAAAGTCTTCACCAATCCAGGTTTTCCGATCGGGATCCAGCGCCTCCAGGAGGGGGGCAATATTTTCTTCCAGCCATTCCCGGGTTTCCTCTTCCCGGACCTCATCCGGCAGTTCTTCCCATTCATCCTTCTGGGAATAGGTAATGACCGGGATATCCTTTTTCATGCAGGCTTTGATCTGGGGCCGGGTAAAGTAACCACCCGTTCCCATGGAAGGAATACAGAACAGCTCTTCATCCGCATCATCGCCGTATTGCTCAATCAACTCGGCCTTCCATTTATCCTCTGCTTCTTTGCTGTATTCCCGGCCAGCCCGTTCGCAGATCGCCCGGTACAATCCCTGCTCCAGGGCATCATCCAGGGTAGTCCTGTGCAGTGCATAAGACAGCTTGCCTGCACGAATATCTTCAATTTTTTGATTGAATTCGTTTTCATCACCATCATGGGTGGAAATGACGCACACTTGACCTCCCCACATGAGCATAGCAATAGCAGCCTTAAGAATGGCTTTGAGATCTTCAACAAAAGCGGCCTCATCGATAGTTACCTTCCCCTGTTTTGATCTGAGACTTTTGGGGATGGAAGGAAGGCCCTGCACGATATGGCCGGATGCAAAACGGACCTGGTAAATATTAATATCTTTGTCTTCATCCTTGATGATGATTTCTTCGAATTCACTGCACACCAAATTTAATTTTTTTGCCCAGAAGGCTACGTCTTTGACATACTGAGCTGTCATGTCCTTGTTGTATGAAAGATAAAAACAGTCCATCCCCCCCTCGGATTCCTTCTTTGCAGCCTTCAAGGCTGAATCTGCGGCATCACAGAAAGAGGCACCGATCCGCCTTGACTTCTCCCACCACTTCACCTGAGATTCGTCGTTGGTCCATTTATTTTGATAGAGGAGCAGTCTCATAGATGCTTCCTGATCATCTTTTCAAGCGAATCAGATAATCCGGCTTCCCCGGTATTGCCTTTGGCCTCATCCGGGCTATATTTGGCCTTCATTTGATCAATCAACTCCATGGTCTGTTTGAGTTCTTTGACCTGGGAAAGCTGAAGGGTTTCCGGCTGTGCCAGCATCTTGTTGAGCTTGAGTTCCACCACTCCCTGGAGGGCTTCAATGGCATCCTGGGGCGTGTTGATATCTTTAAGCTTTTCCGGGGATGACACCGGAACCGGATCGGCTGATTTCTTCCCGGCTGAGACAGCTTTTTCAATGGCGGCAAACGCATAAACGCTTTGGGGGTCACCGCTGCCCAGGGCTGTCTTTAACAGCTTGGCCCGGAGCATCACGGTATCCCGCCTTATGCTGCTGAGGGCTTCCCTATATTCCTTTCTGGCACCAGCCCAGTCCGCATCCTTGCCCCACCGTTTGAGCTGGGCAATAGACACCTCCGTCAACTTTGCCACATGGTCATAGGTCTTGCCCTCAACCACATAAAGCTCCTGGGCATTCTCCCGGATCTCGTATGAATAACCGTCCGGCATTACTCAATCCCCAGGGCACGTTTGAGCGCTAAAATTTTAGTTTCAATGCCCTTGACCTGGTCGATTTTCTGGCTAAGCTCAAGACCCTGCTCTCCGATCAACTCCGCATTCATTTCTGCAATCTCTCGGTGAGGATTTGTTTCTGCCCTGAGTGTGTGGATCAGTCCAGTGATGGACAATTCAAGGGATTTCTTTTTCCGGGTCAAGTCTGACAGCCTGCCCTGGTTCTCAAGACGCTCGTTCATCTTGCCTCCTTTTCGATTCTATCGACCAGTTTCGTCATGGCCTGGGTATTCATGATGATGACGTCCTTGAGATCCCCGGCATGGACTTGATACGCCTTGACCAGCTCGACGTTGTTCTCGTACATCCGCCGCTGCTCCATCATGTCATCCCGGTACTGGGCAAGGATCGCATTGATCTGGTCTCTGTACTGGGTTGATGATTTTTCAAGCTGCTGTTTTGCAAAATACCCCAGGATCAACACCACCCCGATCGGCCCAAGATCCAAAATGGACTTGATTATCTCAAAATAGTAATTGCCCCCCTCCACGATCGGTCCCATTGATCAGGCCTCCTTTTCCGTGCTTAAAAGTTCCCAGTGAGCCAGATCATTGAAGGTTTGATCCGTCGTATCCCCGTCACCATCCCAGTCCCCGCCCCAGCGGAGCCGTATCCCAAGTTCATCCGCTTTTTTCTGGACTTTTAACGCAAAGGAATAAAAATATTCAGGATCATCCCAGGGGATACCTTGCCCCTCAATCCATGGTCCCACATCAACGGCCTCGGACGGCATTCTATTGTGCTTGCCTTCCGGCCATTTCAGTTTTGATTTGCCTTCTTTGAAAAGCTGATTTTGACGTCTCCTGGACCGCTGACCTTCAACAATGGAACAGTCATCTGTTTTGACGACTTCCCGGAAAAGCTCCTGGAGGAGTGGATGGCAGGTGTTGAGCTTATCGTTTGATTTAAGAGAGAATTTTGGCATTACACTTCACACCTCCTGTTGTTAACCTTCATAAAAGATAGTAGAACTATGAAATGGTCAGAGCCTAACACCCGCCAGCCGGTCATGTACAAAGATACAGTTCAAAAAAAAATGACCCTCCCGGTTGTAACCGGAAGGGTCATTTTTATTCCTGAAGAAGATGGATTTTAAAACAGAGTCATTTGCGGATCTTCCTTACGTCTGTGACTTATCCCTTGCTGTTGCTCAATAATTTCAATTATTTTCCTGATATGGCGTGTGGTAAGGTTATATTTTGTGGACAGTTCTTTGTGATTAAAGCCGGTAAACTCTTTATAGATCCTCCGATTCCTGGCAAGGCGGAGTACAGATTCTACCTTTGGGACATACAAATTATCACCGCCCAGGGCGGAAACGATTTTCTTGGCAATCTCCAGTCCCACCACTTCAACCAGCAGGGCCATGGAATCGTCCTCAAAATCTTTATCTGTTATTTCATCCCATAAGTTCAGCATTTGTTTCTAATGCGTCTCCTTGTTATTTTGCCGCTTTGGCCATTTCAAAGGCCTTTACCTTAAGTTGAGTCATCGCTAATGCGGATGGCTTAAGCTCTTCCGGTAGCCTTCCGTATCCAAACTGATTGAGGCGGACAAGTTCAGACCTGGTGATGGTGGCAAGGTTTTCAGGATCAAAATTAAGCCTATCCCCATCTTTAAAGATCACCACCATACCGTCCGGTACCGGGCCGTTTTTCTGTTCATAGAGATGAACGTGTTTTTGTTTGTATCTGGCTGGAGCCCCTGTGTACGGGTTGGCCTCTGGCACTTTGATCCAGACATACCCGTCTTTGTTATCAATCCGCTCATGCCCGATGGGTTTTACATTTGCAGGTAAGTTGCCTTTTTTAAAACTGCCGCTGTTTGGCCCTGTCAGCCCCTTACCTTTAGTCCCGGAATTCCATGGTTTATTGCCTTTGGAAAATCTCCCATTTCTTCCGGATAATATTTTGTTCCTGCCAAGTGTGGCCTTAATAGCGCCCTCTGTTTTCGATGTTCCAAACTCGTTGTTAAATGCTTTGGTAATGGCCTTGATATCCACAAACAGATACCATACGGCCAAAAAGCTTAGTTGAGCCGAAGTGTATTCTGTATCAGTCATGGGGCCGGTCCTCCAAAGCCTCTGCCTTCTTAACACCAAGCATTTCCGGGGCGGTATTTACCATCCCTTCATTGATAGCCTGATGAGCTTTGAGGGCCAGGGCGGCATTGTTTACAATCTGGGCGGCACAGTTGCTCATGGCCTGGGCTCTTTTAATTTCCTGGGCTAAATCATCTCCTTTCAAGTCATCATCATTGAGCCGTTCAAGCTGCTCAAAAAGATGGTTGTTCAGATCTATGAGTTTATTTTTCATCCGTATTCCCTATATTAATATTTAATAGCCTTGTCCCGGGGCACCTTGGTGGCATCATATACCAACACCGGTGCCCGGCTGGCTGATGACAGTTGCAGCCCTTCAACCTGGGCGCGCAGGATTGCAATTTCACGATCCTGCTGCCTGTCATCATCCAAAGACACATATAGCCCCGCTGCCATAGCCAATATCAGCATCACAAGTATCAGTCTCATCAGTATTGCCTCCTTTAAAGTGCAGCCATATCAAGGGTAATATTCTGCCAACTGCCTTCAGATCCGGCCCTGTGGTATATCCGAAAATATGACTTTGAACCGGCCACCTGAAGACTGTCTGCAATTGCAGTCATTGCCTTCTGCCAGGTTTCATCCTGGATATTCAGCCCCCGCAAGGAAAGAATGCTGCGGGTATTAATCCGGCCCTCCTGGTCAACGGCAAAGGCGTCGTTTATGATGGTCCTGACTTCTGTCCGCCCATTTTCCGTCCATTTGTTCAGGCATTCGTCAATCAGCTTTTTTGCCACCTGGAGGCGTTCATCAAACACCAGGTATTCACTTCTCTGGATAACGGCCTTGTATTTCATGTCATAGCTGTACAGGGTCAGATTCCCCTTTTTACCGCCAAGTTTGACGTCATACTCCTGGGCTGATAAATCAACAAAAGCCTCAATTTCGCTCATGGCCATGTCCTTAAAGTCAGAAATTTCCTTTTGCACTTTCAGGGCATTCTCCGCCAGGTAGCGGACCAGGCCGTCACGGGTCTTGTCGATCACCTTCACGTTTTCCACATGGACAAGACGTCCCTGGCCGTCCACCATATAGTCCTTCAGATTAAGGTCTGCCATTTTGATTGGCCTCCTTTAATAATCCCTTGCTGATCAGGTATAGTGCCTGCATCTCTGTGGATCTAAAGTCTGTCACGGCCTCAGCCTGAAGGTCGGCAAGGAGCATGTCTGCATTTGAAAAATCCAGAACCAAGGTGTTATCCCCATTACCCTTAACAGGCTTCGATTGTTTATTACTGCTCCCAACGCTTGCCCGCTGGCATTTCCGGCACCATGACGATAATTTGGTTTTACTTCGGTTGTCTTGATAAAAATGATCCAGGTCCGCCGGACGATACGCCTCACATTTTGAGCACCATTTTTCCAATCCGGCCTCTGTTTGTCGGGTCATGGGTTGTGCTTTGTTCGCTTTTACCATTCTGGCCTCCTTTTCCTCCAGGCATTCCCGGAGGACTTCTTGTAATATGTCTATTCCTGATGTCATAATATTTACCCTTTTTGATTGGCCTGGTTCTTTTTTTGCTGCCGTTTCTGATGTTTAATCATCATTTGAACAAGCTTCATGAGTTCAGGCGGCTCCAGCCATTGAACTTTTTCAATCTTGAAGCTTCTCTTTGCCATTCCATCTACATAAGGCCAGTCAAGTCCCATATCGAGTATTATGGCTTCAAGTTTACTCATGAGGGCTTTTTTCCCCTCGGGGAGATTGTTGATTTTTCGCTTCCTGGTCTTAGATTTGGTTTTAAACCCCGACTTTTCAAAATGTCCCATGACAACCGCAAAGGTCTTAGTATTCAGGTCTTTCGACGATTCCACCCCCACGCTGCCGAGCAGATCCCGGTATTCATCGTCACTCATACCGACCTCTTTTTTTGCTATATGGATAACAGCTAACTGATTCCTGTTCATATCAAGCCGCCTCCACCGGAAAACATCTGGAGCAGGGTTCATCCGCTCCACAGACATAGTGGCACTCTTCATTTTCAGGATGCCAAGATGAATGGGGACACTTTCCCCGGGATGCACAATCCAGATCCCTGCATTCGACAATGGCGGGTAATTTTTCCAGCCATTCAGCCGCCTGTCTGGCATAAGGTTCCCCCAACTCGTTCAAGGTATCCGACCGGATAGAAAGCAGCTCCCCGATTGTCATTTCAGTCATATCCTGCTCAGGATCAATTTTTGTCGCGATCCCTGTGATTATTTCATGGGGTAGATTTGCAATGCTGCCAATCTGTTTAATTAGGGAGATCAGCTGGTTGTCTTCATATAGATTGTTTCCTGTTGAATTATGCATTTGCGGCCTCCAGTTCTTTGTTTGCCGGACATTCGACACATGTGCATCTCCCGCGACAGACTACATTCCGACCAACACAGTGGATTCCGGTTGGATCAGCTAAATCATCAGGTTCGTATCTAACTGAAATTGGCCCTACTATCTCATCCAGCTTAATACCAGCATCATCCTCGAACCATGCGTTAATTTCAGGATCATATCCGGTGATGGTGATTTTTAAATAATCATCAAAAAAGGAGCCGTCTGCATATACTTCGAGATAAGCACCACCGGTTTTAATTTTGCATTGGTCATATTTTCCCGGCAGGACCACTGTCTTTGTTATAAACCCTAATGCAACCCTGCCAGCGAAAGAACGGCTTGCAGCTCCATGAAGGCTCCTTTGAACGTTCTTTTTTTCCAAACGCTTGATCCAATATTTACGGATTTTAATTGTCATTCGTTTCCCCTCCCTGGATTACATGCAGATCCGGTTTCCAATTATCAGCCAGGGCAATAGATCCTGACCCACAAAGCTTACATGGTAATCCAGTATTCGTGACCTGTGTGAAACGGCAACAATTTGGGCAATACATCTTATGGAAATGAGAATTCCGTTTTAAAACTTGCCCTTGTTGATTAATCCTTTTTTTAAACACTTGGCCTCCTTTCTTGACAATGACAGCCGCGATGGATACCATTGAAAGTGCAACCGGTTCTAAGTTGCTGTTTGGGCCTGTGAAGATGTTCCAGCATCTTCCAGGCCGTTCTTTTTTGAGGTTAATTGCTGATTTATCTTTTCCCTTTCAGGGATATCATCCCAGGTTTCTCCGGTGTTTGGGTCAAACAGGAACCAGGTGCGCCCAATCACGGGAGCTGCACTTCCTGTGTTTTTGATTAGGATGTAGCAGCACTGGTTACAGGTTTTAAGTGTTAGTTCTTTTTTTAAAAAACCGGCTCTCACCAACAAAGCAAGATACTGATATACGCCTGTTTTACTGGTTATTTCCATTTTCACGAGATCATTGGCAAGAAACTGTTTAAGGCCTGTGATTGCCTTCCAGAGGCTTGCTTCCGGCTGATTGGCTAAGTCCTGATAGCTCAGATTATGCTTCCCCGGGTGCAGCTTCATCCTATTGATTTTCTCCGCAGGCGCATGGGTAATAATTTTATTGAATGCATTGGGATCAAACTGCCGTTTACCTTCCAGGGTCAGTCTCCAGAGTTTTTCTTTTTTACTGCCAAGCCCGGCCCGTTTCAGTAGACCGGCCTTTTCATATTCTTTCACCTTTTTAAAAACAAAAGACTGGCTCAAACCGGTCCGACGCTCCAATACGGCAGATGAAAACGCTCCATCCACAGCCATGCCCCGTTGTAACAAAGTGGCTTTATTCATTTGAAAAATCTCTCCGGTTTCGGCCCTGGAAATAATTCATTGGGCAGATCCTTAACGATTTCAGGGGAAATTTCCTTGATATTGTTGGATTGAGCTATCCCCTCCAATATTTGCATATAATGAAGTAAAAACCCGAAGCTGCCCTTGCTTTTGTCGTTCAGCATCCTTGCCGCCTCTGGTTCTATTTTAATGCCGCAGTTTTTGATACCGAACATGATCACGTCCTCATTCAGTAGCGGCCCAAATTCAACAGCCTGCTTGAATCTGCGACAAATTCTCGTATGACTCTTAATTCGCGCATAAATACTTGGTTCGCCGATTAAAATGATGGGACACCCCGTTAAATCATGAATATCGCGCAGATGGTCGATGTGTTTTATGGTTAATCGGTCAGCTTCATCAATTAAAAGGATTGTGTCACTATCGTGCACCTCTTCAATAATAATCCGTTTTGCATTGTCCACCCGGCCAGGCCTCATGCCGTTTAACTTTTCACAAATAGTTGCTAACATGGCAGTAGGGCTCCAATCTTCAAAGACTCGGATGTATTTGGCATTTCCATTCCGGGTGGTGTACGTTTGGGCACATTCGGTCTTACCACGCCCCGAATAGCCCCAGGCCAGCATCATACCCGGTTGACCTTTCTCAATGTCTGACACCATTTTGGCCGCTGCCCAAAAAGCCATGACCCGGCTGGTTTCAATAAATACGTTTTTCATGTAATCTCCTTTTAATTAAGGTTAAAGACCATTTTTAGATCTTCAAACCGCGGATGGTAAATCTCAAACTCTGGAAGGGACTCAAACTTATCCATGAACGCCGCTTCCACAACATCCAGCTTCCGGCCATGCTGATGAATATATTTGAAACACCACTCATAATGTTCCAGACCAGACTGCCAATACTTAGGCCTGGGGATTTCTGGTTCGTTATCCATGTCCGCCTCTGCCTTTTTAAACACCGCTTCAAGCCGCTTGATTTCTTTTTCTGGTATTTTCACCGGTTCCTGGGCTTGGGTTTGGGACTGTTGGGGTTGACTCTCATTGAAGTCCGGGCCGGAAAGAATAGGCACTTTTTGCTTTGCGGGCATGGTAATATCAATCACATTGAGGCAAGGGTTTTGATTTTCTGCATCAAGCCCGGCCAGTTCGGTAAGCTGACGTTTGGCATTCTTGATCACTCTCTTTTGGCGTTTAAGCTGATTTTCTACCTGCTCAACACTCACTTTGTCGCCAAACAGATTGGCAATAGGGTGGCAGGCCCGGACAGGGACGGCCTCCCCCATGTAAATGCCGTCTTTTGTCCAGCACCAGATTCGGCTTAAATCCGCCGTATCAACCCGGGCTGTTACTTCAAAATTTATCATCAGGTTATCAAAGGCATCCGCCTCATATTCAATGCCCCAGAGAATGGCACGGCCCCGGCGAACCCGTAATTCTATAGGAATCAAAAAGTCAAAATGCAACTGGGCCGGATCAATACCCGGACCTCGCCCGACCATAAACCGGTCCATGGGAGCAAACTGCAAATCCGTATGGAGCTGAACCGCATACCACCGAATGTACTGTTCAACAATAATTGCAGCCTCCCGGATGGTGGGCACCCAGCCGCCAGTCTGAAGTGCATGCAGCCGCTGATGATATTTCTCATTCCGGTGAAGATGTGCAGGCTTAGTCTGGATAGAATCCCCGCAAAACGAGGGTAAATGACATTCAAGCTGTTCCTGAAAAGTCTTAAAAAAACGCTCCACGACCTTGGCTCTTCCGTTGTAGGGCTTGGCATGAAATACCGCTGTCCCAACACGGGCATAGAGCCCTGTCATCTCTTCGAAATCAAGATCCAGGCCAGCCCCTTTAAACAGCTTCGCTTTAAAGGCCCGGCCATTGTCCAGATAGACACTGTCAGGATACCGGCCCAAGGCCATGCATGCATTGCGAAATGCTGCCAGGATTACCCATTGATTTTCGGTGGTTGCAATCTGCCATCCCATGGGATATCGTGATTTCCAGTCAAAAAATACAATCAGGGTCATGCGGCAGGGCCGTCCGGTCTCAGGGTGCAGGATTGTAAAATTTAAGGTTTTGCCGTCTGCAACCAGGCACTGCCCAACTTCCAGTAACTCAGCGTCACGGGTGATGTACCGGGCAAACTTATCCTTGTATGCCTTTTCACCTTCCCGGGCCAGGCAGATCACCCCGGCATTATAGGTTTCATAATCCTTGAGCCAGCGCCGGAACGTGCTTTCTCCCGGCTTTTCATCAAGCTCCATTTCTTCAAGGGCAAGCCAGGTACTCCGAATGGACGTGATGACATCATTTCGCTCCTGGCGCAGGTAACACTTTAAAAAGACAGCCTTGGCCGTTTCAGACAACTCTCGGCCTTTATATCGGGTGGTGCCGTGCTTTTTCCAACCACCCCGACCATCACAAAGAGCCAGGTAATTGTCATCAGCCTTGAGCAGCTTCTTATCCAAGGCCTCTATGGTCCTAAGTTGGATCTGCCCAACCTGTTCAAAAACCCGGGGCAATAATACCCCGGCATTGTAAGCCAATAAAAACTCCTCAGCAGCTTGCCCCTTCTGTCCCCACCCAGCCCGTTCTTTGGCGATGCGAAAGGCATGCACCAGGTTGTACTTCGCCAGGCCGATAGCATTGGACCTTTTCGGCACGGGTGTGTCATAGAATACAGCGGGAAGTCCGGCCCGGCCCGTAACCGATTCTTGAGCAACAAGACCTTCACGGATATCCACCGGGAGCAGGTTCCGGAAATAAAGCCGTTCAGAACCACCCTGTTTGGTTACTGTTTTGGCAAGCCAGCCCTCATTCACCGCCCTGAGTTGCACGGCCTTGGTCGTAACATCTAACGCATCTGCTAATTGGGATTCTGCTACAACAGCGCTCATGTCTTACTCCTTTCTGTTAATCATTGGATTCTGCTAATTGCACCAGGGTTTTCAGCCACTTAACAGCTTCCTTCTGGGAGGTTGACTGCCACCCTGCATTCCGCTCTTCATTGATAACCTCTTCCATGACCTTGCATTGCCGCTTGAACAGAGGGCTGAGCCGCTGAGTAGCTTCAAGGTCTACCTGCCGTTTCTTGTGCTCCTTTTTAACCACTTCTCCCTTGACATCTTTGACAGCTTTGTTGATCAGAGCGCCGGTCAGTTTGGCTTTGGGGTCGTCTTTGAGGGTTTTTCGGACGGTGGCCCATGCCTTGTGCAGTGCGTCCGGGTCTTTTTTGAGTTTGAGCAGCGCTCGGGTTTGGCGTTCGTTCACTGGAAGGATAATTCCGTTGGATGTAGAGTCATTTTCAGAAATGTCCACCATGGTGGACATTTTATCTTCCAGCATCTTGACCACACGGTAGCCATCCATCTGTTGATAAGCCCTAGATTTCCCCAGATCCCAGACATCCTTGTAATACAGCCTAAAATCGCTGTGGGTTTCTCGGTAAAGCCGGTTATCATGAATCTCCGCAAGTGCCCGGCCAACCTCCAGAAAAGTGCATAACCCCTTCCGGATAACATTTTCACACGCTTCAAGCTGCGCATGCTCAATCTCCGACAGGGGGATCTCTACAATGTCCTTATTCCCCACAATTGTTTCCGATACAGTCTCAGCCATGATCCCTACATTCTCCCTATATTCTTCTCAAGTTTCTGTGCTTTTTCCCTGAATTCCTGGGCTCTGATCATTGCTATTTTGTGGGAATCTTCCCTGGATATAACCCGTGCCCCGACAGCCCCGGCAATAGCATTAAGAACCCCGAATCCGGCGACCTCCTGAAAAGCGAATAAGTAATAAGCGTCCAAGGGATAATTAGCCGGGTCGGAAATCATCTTATCCAGCATGGCTTTGGTCAGGGGCTTGCGGCAAAGAGGCGGGT
>Ga0180007_10005185_pt1 | contig 13368 bp, 6 predicted proteins | sample MM_PC_MetaG_FD_121122 | JGI IMG/M metagenome (GOLD analysis project Ga0180007, IMG submission 121122) | Groundwater microbial communities from the Aspo Hard Rock Laboratory (HRL) deep subsurface site, Sweden - MM_PC_MetaG | ecosystem: Environmental > Aquatic > Deep subsurface > Groundwater... | reverse complement strand
CTTATCCGCCGAAGTGTCTGCCTGGGAAAATTCTCGGAATAATGTAAAGGTGCAAATTGATTGGCAGTTCAAGTCAGATGATGCTCGTATAAAACTGAAGCGACTTTATCCTATCCTAAAACAACAATATTCAGGTTAGTGAAGCACTAGTGTTCCTTCCCATTCCACTGTGCGGCATCCGCCGTTTAAGGTGAGCGATTTCACCGTTTTACGCACTCAATTCTTCCATTCGGGACATTGAGATCCGTCCACTAGGTAAACTCTTCCGACGCTTTCTCGAATATGGACCTCCCAGCATTGGGGAGATTAAATACAAGAACGCCGTCGCCTCAAATCAAGTGATGGAGAAAGTATCATCTGGGGCAATTTCGCGAAAGGCGCCGATGGATTGATTGTAGAGCCCAGTCGATCAGATAGTGGCTCTGATCGAAAAATCAACGTGAATGGTGTTATAGAAATCAAGTCAATGCCTCAATCTGCAAGCAAGCTCAGTGCACAATTAGTCAATCACATTTCTCGATCGAGAGGAGGGGTCGAACCAGGAGATTCTGATTGGCTTCCAGACCAGCTTATCTATTCTGATGTAAATTGCTTTATGATTGTTCCATCGACCTGGAAACTGAGCCGAGGCTGGTCACGAGAAAATTCTGCCCGAGAGTGGAGTCTTGTTCTTCCGGAACCAACAAATCCACCGACACAAACAATCATTGATAGACTACAGGCAAATCACTAGAGAATAACCCTGTCTTGGTCTTATGAAGCGATCGAGCAAGCGACCTATGAGATGACGTTTTGGTATATGTCACAAGCAGGGAAACATAATTATCAGAATAAACCACTTCCAAAAGTGTGGGTTTATATGACGCCCGAAGAGGCTGGCTATAATGCTATCGAGATGATCCTTTTCTATACTCCACTGCGGTATATTTCCAAATCGCAATATCGCCGCGCCATTAAACTCTACAACGCTTACTCGTTTGGCTATCCCTTTGCGGTAGATAGCAATGAAATGCTCTGGCCAGAGGATTTTCCCGAACATGAGTGAGAGAACTGGGCTAGTCGCCGACGAAGAAAGAGATAAGCCTGCGGGGCAAGATCCGGAGACAGATTTTTTCCGCCGAATAACGCGCGGGCGAGAATTTGAAAATTACGAACGCTCACAGTGGAAGAAAGAGGTCGCCTTAGCACAATTTGAAGTACCTACTCGCTTGGAAGGTAAACGGGGCAGAGAAGATATTAGACTGGTCGATAACAAAGAAGGGTTCACGGTCGTAGTTGAAATCAAGGCTAGCAATTGGGACGTGATGAAACCTGAACGGGTTCGACCAAATGCACTACGCCATGCTCGGCAACTATGGCGGTATATTGAGGCAGAGCTGCATCCACAAGATGTAATCCCTGCCGTAGTGTATCCTATCGCGCCTCAAATGCCAGGAAGAAAAGATGAAATTGAGGCAATTTTTGAAGAACGGCTTATCCAAGTAGTATGGCGAATAGAGTAGACCGGCCAATTCCCTGATTGATCTTGAACAGAATAAGGTAAACTGCAATTAGTAAATGAAACCGGATTCCCAAATTAATAAAGGAGGAATATGCCAAGCAATCGCCGCATTCGTGTCATGATTTCGAGTCGCTGCCGAGATTTGATTGAACTTCATGGTAAACAAGTTGAGCTTACCGCCTTGCGCCGTGAGATCAAAAATCTAATAACAAATAACGTTCCGTTCGGTAGTTCATTCTTCGAATGTTGGATCAACGAGGACAGTCCCGCCACCGAGGGAACCGTAGATAGTTGGGAGGCTTGCTTGCAGCAAGTGCGGCGGGCAGATATACTCCTGGTTCTTTACAATGGAAACCCTGGTTGGGCAAAAGAAGCTGGCGGGGTTGGAATCTGTCATGCAGAGTTTGAAACGGGTCTGGCTACCGGGGCAGCCAAAGTCTTCGTAATAGAACTTCCGGAAAGCGAAATTCCCCCAACGGAAGAAGATGCGTCACGATACGAAAGATTCCGAAGTTGTTTTTCGAGACAGAACCCCTTCGTCAGGAAAGCGAAGGACGGTGATGCTGTATTGGAAGCAATACCCGAAATACTTCATGAGGCTCTTGCAGAACTGATAACATTGGGTGGACGTGAGGCCAGAAAGGGACGCTTCGACACAGGAAATGCCCTTGATTGGAATCATCTTAATTTCGAAGATCGTAAAATCGCCATTGAGCTTGTGGTGCGGGACGTACTTACAACCCGCGAGAATTCACACTGCGAAGATGATCGCATCTATATTCGCATTAACAAAACCAATCTCCTCTGTTTGGTACGGGCGATTCCTGCTGCGGTGACAAATGCAGCGGCACGCGAAATGGTTGGACGGCCGTTCCATAACGACTACAAGTTAGCCACGGCACTTGGGCAGGGAAAAGGCGGCCCGATACACATCATTGCATGCCATCGGGGAATAACAGAAAAGCAAGCCGCCGACTTTCTCGGTCAGCCTGATGTCGTTACCGTTGATTCATCGTTTGGCGTTCTCGCAATTGATCGTCCCACCAAAGTGCAATGCATTTTCCTTCGTAATTGCAGAGACGAGACTTCAACGCGTCATGCTGTACAGAGATTCTTCGACTGGTTGGCACGATCTGGTGAGGACCAGCCTCTGGCAGATCGAGGGGTTTCCCGAGCGCGAATAGTAAAGGCAATCGCGAATGAGAATACCGACGCTTAAAAAACAGGCTTGACAGGGATGCTACTTGTAGTCTAATCATTTAAATGGCGGGCGAAAGGAGGCTTCTTTTTCTATGAATCCTCATTCCAATCCTACTGACAAGCAACTTGACGATTTAAACAAGAAACAGGCGCTCGTTCGAGATGCAATGCCTGACGCTTGGCTACTTGTGCCACAGCCTATCATATTACCAGGTCTAACATAACAACTGGTACATATTATGGGGGCTGGTCAGTCATATTATCCTTTGCCAAGCATTAGACGCAACAACCCTAAAGCATATCCGCGCTGTAAGTCATCGTGGAAAAATTGATTACTGTAGTTTCGAAGGCAATTGTAACAACTTGTATTTTTTAGAGGTTCGCCGCACTTACAAGAACTAACTTTGTCAAATGCGGATTCTGCACATGCGCGAAGATTGTCTTTTATTCTTTCGACATGACCAGCGCCGCCCGGCACATTATCATAGAAAATAATTGAGGGCGGTTCACCAAATTTCCTGGTATAAAGAGTACCATCGATATCGTTCCGTCGAATACCAAGTTCATTACTAGCACCATCAAGAAGAGCATACATGAGGCTTTGCATAGCGGGAATTGAAGAAGAAAAGCCAGACAGACTTATTTCAAGCACATCCGTCATAAAGAGGTGGCCGAGATGATACTTATTTATTGTTCCGTTGCAAGTGCCATTAGTGAGGGGGTTGGTGTGGCTTGATTTTTTCCCGCCCAAAAACAGTTTTTTCTTTGGGTCAATTACATCAGCCCATCCACATGAATCGCAAATGCCAAAGCCGCTTCCATACCCATCATTGATTACAGCTAATAAGCCATAGCGTGAATAACGAGTTAATGTGGGAATGTTAATATTGATATTCTGAATATAGTCTGTAGGTTCATGGTTCAGAGTAACCTTTTCTTGGTTGTAATCAGCAAAATTAACCCGACTGGCATATATCCGAGTGGGTGGCTCTTCGCCTGGTTGCGAAACATGATTCGCAGCAACAAAGCCATTCTCTGGGATGATGAATTCGCCTTTTTCTTTAAGTGGCTCGCCACAATCACAAACTGGTTTTAGGGTAGATCCATAATGAAATTTTTGGCAGTTTTTACAAATGGCATATTTGTACCGATCCCATTGTCTTCGATGGAAAAGACGAACGCCTTGACTTTTCCAAATTTGTTTAGCGGCGACGACTTCACTGCCTGGGGCAAACTCAGAAATGGCCATCCGTAAATCGCGACTCAAATCAACATCTTGGGATTTTTCTATTGAGTATAGGTGGTCCGTTTTTAATTCAACTACATCAGCAGGAAATCCATACTTTGGCAAGACATTCCTGGTACCAAGGAAACCAAGTAATTCCCGATTTTTTATTTGATTCATAATTTTGATATACCGGTCAGCTTCTTTCAGAGCACTCTGAGAAAAAGATAATGTTGCTTTTTGAACAGCCTCTTGGTAGTCCTGATGTAATTCGGTGATTCTTTCAGTGATATCACTAGCAGCTAGGTCTAAAACGCCTGAACCTTCAGAGTTGGTCAAATTAGGAATCCAGGACCAGTCTTTCAAACCTAATTCAAGATGTAATTCTTGAGGAATGATGTTTTCAAATGCGTCCAAAAGTTCTTGCGGGCGCGTGTCAAGGTAATCACATACCATTTCTTGTCCTGGCTTCAATTCGTCTGGTACAAAAAAATCGCCAGCATTGCGAAATTCTCTTCCTTGAAATTTGGCCCATCGGAAGAAACCAGAAAATACTATGGAGTGTAAATGTCGGCGGGCTATTTTCTCATTGCTGAGTGATGCGAAAGGCGGTTTTATCTCTCCAGCAACCATTTTTTCTGGATGATCATAATAATTTAGATCATGGGAACGCCTTTGTGCAAAGGTTAGAACAAAAGCAGCTGTGTCCGTTCGACGACCTGCTCGTCCTGCGCGTTGTATATAATTTGCTGTGGTTGGTGGTACATTTCTCATCACCACCGCTTGAAGATCGCCCACGTCAACTCCCAGTTCAAATGTTGTAGAGCAACTCAATAAATTGATTTCACCTTGAATAAATTTATTTTGGACACGCGCGCCTGCCTGAGGTGTCCATTGAGCAGTATGTTCCTCTGCAGATAATGGGATTAATTTTTCGGACCGGTAATTTTGCCGGTAAATGTTACTTTCAATTTCTTGGCGATGGTTTTCTAAAGGCTCTAACTTACCCGAGCAGCTATATGTCAGGCAGGTTTGATTGATGCTGGATGGATAAACATTTTTGCATCGCCTACAGATAAACCAATCGCTTACTGTATCCAGGGTCGGAACGATATTCCACATCTCATGAGAGATACGATAAACGAGACCAAGATTTCTAACGGTCTCGCCCATAAGAACTTCCTTCCAAGGGCTAGACGCACTAATAAGGTAATTCCAAAGATCCAACAAAGTCTGTTTTGCAGCCTTTTCATTCTCCAATTCGCCCAACCCCCGAGCCAACAAGATGCGTGTTAAATAATCTAAACGAGCATTGCTGTGTTTTTCAGCCGGCATCCAACTGAAAATATGCCGTTTTGGATCGCTGTCAGTTTCACGAACATAGAATACTATGTTGCGTGGTTTGAATGCCGAATTAGTGTGCAGATTCCTATCGGGCAACAAATAGGTGATTGCGCCTTGATATCGTAAAGTGTTTAGCAGATTGCGAATCAAGATATAGCCATCAGCGCGATTTAATTTCCAAGGATCTTCTGTTAGGCACGCTGGCAAAAAAATATTTTCAGGAACCACGGGGTCAAAACGAAGCAATCCTAACCCTTCTAAGCTTATGCGGCGGTCTAGTGGCGTAAAGTCCTGCATTAGCCAGACGGCCATTTTTTCTTCTTTGCTAGGATAAGAATCTCTTGATGAAAATAGCCCGATCTCTTCTGCGCGCTTAACCAAGCTAGGCAATATATCCTGCAAACGAAAATTACCATCAAGGGCTCCTTTGGTCTCACGAAGCGTCTTCAATATCAATCCACGGCGCAAGGTTCTTTCGTGGGCACGCTCCATATAAGGGGCAAAAAAGGCAGCGTTTTGTCGGCTATCAGTAAAGTTCAGTAGTTTCCGACCCTCGCCAGGATGTTCAGATGTTTCGTCCTTTGCAGGAGGAATGTTGAGATAAAGTGCGTCTGCCAAAACACTAACCGGTGCATCCTGGCCTGTTAGGAACCGATATACGGCGCCACCACTTGAACGAGTGGAACAACTGACACAACGTTTGAGAGTTTTTGCTCTTCCGACATTGACCTGATTAACTTTTTGCAGAGGTGCTTTGCATTGACATTGACGCCCCTTGTCAAATGACTGGAGTTGCCCGCATTTAGTGCACAGCAAATAAGGATCAAGGTCAAGATTTTCATTCATAACATCAGGGTCGGTTTCCCCGCTACTTACAGGTTCGTCTTCATCTAAGAGAGAGACTTTTTCTGCAACAACGTAGTAGCTCGTATGTTTAGCGGCCTCTGTCATATAAAGTTTGCTATCTTGCAAAAGGTATTGATGATTCGGAATAATTTTGAATTGAGTGTCTGGCTCATCTAAATCGCTGCCGGCTACGGTCTGCCCAATAAGGTATTCAGTACCACATCGAGTGCAATTGGCAAGCTCAAAAACACGGCTGCCACAGTGAGGGCAATGTTTCTGGCGTTGTAAGAACATTCTGGGAGAAACTGTGCCGTCAGGGTTCTTATGGGCATCTTCATTCAAACAGATAAATGCACCCTCTAGGGCACGTGCAAATACATGATACCGCGCTGGCAGGAGCGGCATATCTTCTGGATTGGCACGCGCCATTACGGAAAGTGCGACTAAATCTACAAGGGCTATTTCCGAGGATGCTGCATCCGGAAATAATTTTCGGGAAACAGTGGTAAGAAGAGCGGGTTCTGTCTGTAGTTCTTTTAGAAACTCCCGAATTTTTTCATCACCTTGTAACGCAGCATAGATATATCGTGGAATACCTTTGTTCGGCTCTCTTAACGCTTCATTACGGGCTTTGATAATTACCGAATCGGGTAGGCTATATTTATTAAGTATCGCCTCTAGAAAGCTAACTTTGTCAGACTCGCCAAGTTTTTTATCGCCAACAATATCTTGCAACTCTGCATAAAATTCTTGCGATCCTGACCCCCAAGTATCACCCAGAGCTTCAATCGGTAATCGCTCTGCAGAAACAATATCTTGATTCGCGGGATCACTTTCATTCCAAATAAAGGGTTGTTTAAATAAATTAGTTGCAAAGGCAGCAACAGCTGGAAAATCTTCCCGTCCCCTTCCTAACGTGGCGCTGGTTGCAATGGCTTGAATACGGGCAAAGCTGCGCCCAACGACACGATCCTGCAAACGACGCAAGAGCATTGCCATTTCTGTAGCATTTGCTCCATCGTAGACATGAGCTTCATCAAGAACGATGAAGCGCCAATGTTTTCCTGTTTCTCCATCAAAAAGCGGAGATGAAGCTGGGCGGAGGAGTAAATACTCAAGCATTGCATAGTTTGTTAGTAAAATATGCGGTGGACGCTCGTGCATCTCATTTCGACTCTTGAGTTCGTTTTGAACGCCCAGTTTGGCTTCTTCACTGTAATTCTGTTCAAAAATTTCTTGGGCTTTATTTTTTTCTTTTTCTGTCTCACCAACATATCTACCAAATGTAATTTGCGGGTATTTACCCAAAACACGACGAAGACGTTTCATCTGATCGTTGGCCAAGGCGTTCATCGGGTATAGAAATAACGCCCTGACACCAGGTTGATTGAGCATGCCATTTTCTTCTTCTCGAAGCAAGTGATTGAGAACCGGGATTAAAAATGCCTCTGTTTTACCACTACCTGTACCAGTAGAAACAACTACATTGCGCCCTCCAACGGCTTTCTTTATAGCTTGAACCTGGTGTGTATAAAGTCTGCGCTCATATGGCAAGTTAGTTGAACATAGATTACTAAACAAGGAAGAAAGTATTTTGGCTTTCACCAAGTCTTTTATAGTCACATCTGGTTTATAAGGTTGGGAAATCTCAATAAGCGGCCCCTTAACCAACATCTCGGGCGACTCAATAGCGCGAGCAAATTCACTACGCAAAGTATCATCCTGAAAAGGTTTGATAGTCTTGAGGTATCGTAAATATGCGTCGCGAACATCTTTTGTAGTATCAAGGGGGTGAATAGGCATAGATGGATTCCTCTTATTTCGGTGGAAGAATTTGTATTTTTTCTACATCCACAGAGAACTTGACCGGCATTGTTCTTAAAGATGGACTAGTATAGCGATGTTCATCCTTTTGATGGGTATTTAATGCTCGATTATCGGTTGCTGCAAATTGATTGCAGATAGTACAAGCAAAAACACGCTGACCTCGTAAGAATTCCAGGGTCATCATCTTAAAATCTAATAATACAGATTCGCCTGTTGCGAGCTCTAAGCCTACTGAGAAATTATTAGTTGAAGACTGAATGCGTTCAACGCTTTTTCCATCTTCGGTATTGATGGCCTTCACAACGCCGATACCCGCTGGTGTGACCAATCGAGATGATATGATAATGAAACCAGTCTCTACTGGATAATCATGGATAAGAGCGTTTATTTGCTGCAAGTGAGGTTCGATTGGTGGAGCAGATTGAAGTAATTTGAGCGAAAAGCTTACGTTTGTAGAAATTAATTCTCTGACATCCAAATCATCCAATGCCTTGTCGCGGTAGGCCTGCATGATAGCTGCCATTCCAACGGGCTCTTGCCGTTCTAGCAGAGTTTTTAACAATACCTTGCGGAGTTTCACCTCGTCTACTTGAGGTAATAAGTTAATTAGAATATCAGATGGTACTGTGTCAACAGCCTGGACAGGATTTTCTATCGCTTGTAGCAAGGATACTATTAAACTATCTCGAGTATTTGATGTCGGGACTTGAAGCAAGGAGTGCAGTGCAGACTGGCAACATGATAGGAATAAGTATGCAGCATCTTTATTATTTAGCCTAGCAGATTGTACTAAATCCAAAATCAAATAAATAGTATTTTCTTCGTCCCGCTCGAGAAGGTATTTGAGACAATAGTTGACCACTTTCGGATTGTCAACATTACTAACTAACAAGGTCGCGCTCTCAGGATACAAATACTTAGCGGAAGTAATTAATTCCAGATATTGTAAGCGCTGCGGGTCGGTTCGTCTTAATTGCCTAATCACATAATTTACTACTTCAGGAGTGTAGAGCCAATAACGAACAGCGCTCACATTAGATTTCAGGCCACTATCACCAAGAGTGATTGATAGATCTTCTAGCCAATTATGGAAACCGAGAAGCAAATGAAGACTCGTAATCGCTCTGTTCTTAAGATGTTCCAAGCATTTATTTATTTGGATGTCATATGGTTTGTCAAGCTCCGATAAAATACAAGCAAGTTCAAAGTGGCGACGAAAATCAGATTCGGGAGATAGTATTGACTGACTTTCCAATTGCGCAATACGTTCAATTGGACTACAAGTAAATATATCGAAAGTATTTTCTTCAAGAAAATCTTCCGAGGGTAGCTCGCCAGATGGAGCAGTATAAAATGCAATACGATAATGGGAAGGGAGCAAGCCAATATCATTGAGAATAAAATTTCCTCGAGCCTTATCGGGAATCTGATAATCCCACAGTTCTTGCCAGGGCTGCCAAACGGAATCAATAGACGCTCGACGGTTTCGAAGTGGATTAGGCTCGTCCCATGATAAACGCCATGTTAGATCGCCTATTTGGGTAAAAGCAACATCACTAATTCCTAATTGCCGGCTGAGAAATACAAGGGGAACTCGCACAGATTCATCAAAATTTGGCGCCCTGTAAAAAAGATGTAATTCCATTTGGGCAGCCTGTTCATAACCTGCTAGCGTCGTACGAAATGGACTAAGTGGAAGGCGCAACACATCTTGATCCAGTGTGCTGATAAGCGATTTTTCTTCCTGAATAATCTTGCCAGGCTCGTTGGGATCGATAAGAAGAAGGCTGACGCGATCAGCTATTTCATGGATGCCGTGCATTGTCAGATGCAGGGACGCGGATGGTGCTTGTAAAATCGAATCTATCGTTTTTTGAATTGGACGAGTTGTCCAATCCGGTTCAATTTCCGATGTGCCAACAAGAAGTTTCCAACGAAGACGTGGCAAAGGGATGGATATTGGAACACGAATCTTGTCGCTATCTTTCAGCGGTTTAGTCAAGTACAAATCAACGCGAGTGCAATCTGCATCTGCATTGACTTTCGTAGCGACTATACTCGGGTCAAGACTGAAACCGTCTGCACCAGGTTGGATTTCGCAGTGAGCACCTCCGGGTAGACGAAGATTAAAACTTGTACTTTGCGCGCCTTCTGAAGAGGGGAAAATAAATTTGTCTAAGCCGATAACATACAAAGATGGCCAAACTCTAAAGCGAAATTCGGCTTCTGTTTCGTATTGACTACGTACGCGCAAATTGAACGTGCCAGCAGCGTCCTCGCCTAGTAAAGGTGCCAAGTTGAAGTCCGCGAAATTTTCGTCAGTAACATTCACGTTATCACGGTAGGCAGTAGGGCTGGCTTCAACATTGAGATTCGGGAAGGTTTCCCAATGAGAACGGATTTCAACCCTCCATCGGTTGAGCTCATCTTCAAGCGGACAGCCAGAACGCAGGGGAATTCTAAGGATAGGTGCATGACCAGCATAGAGTGGGATTCCGCTTGGGTCATCATTGTACTGGCAAGTTGTTCCTGCCAGTATGGGTGATTGATATGCAAAACCAATCGGAATAGGTGGACAGATTTCCTCACCATCTCGTATTAAGTGCAGAGATTGGGCATCCGTTAAATCCCAGGCTTCTGCTTTCCAACCCGATAATGCTCCTCCCAAAGCTGGGTAGGTTTCAATCAAATTTGCAACACCTTCAGTTTGTAGTTGTATATCTCCAGGGAACACGAGCAAGAGTGCTTCACCAGGTAGTTCCTGCATGGACGACAATAATTGTCCGTTTGCGCGGGTGGCAAATAACGGTTGATCTTCGGGTGGCAAACAAGGTAAGGTCCATCGGCGAACAGGTTGATGGGCGCCTGATTCTCTGCGCCGAAGAAGGGATACTTTCAATAAAGGGGGTAAAGTCTCTAGAGGTAAGTCAGCCTCGCGAATCAAAACATCCTGCCGTTGTTTACGTAAAGCTGGTGTCTTTTCGATGGAACTGGATTGCCCTTGCCAAGTTATTTGCCAGTAAATCTCATCTTCAACAAACCGCAAGGGAATCTGTTCCTCGGGTAGATGTAATCTTAAGGGCGGGTCGTCATAGGGATTAAACAATAAATATGGTTTTCTAAGGTGGACAGTTTTATCCTGGCTGGTCTCCATAAAGTTAGAAAATGCTTCAACCAGATAAGGTGGCAAATCCAACTCTTCTGGCGTAACCAGTTCTTGATCTTTGATATATCGGCGGGCCATTTCGCGACAAGATGCAAAAAATTCTTCCCCCAATTCGCCACTATAGGTCAAGAAGTTTATAACCGGTGAATCGACATTGTAGATGCCATCGAGGATTACTTTGAGAGCGCGTTCCGATGATAACTCTGCATATTCTGTTCTCTGAATTGACGGGAGAACGATTCGGGAAAAGAAATCTGGCAAAGAATATGCTGGAATACCCCCATGAAACCGTAAGGTGGCCACGTATTTATCAGAAGCCTGGTCTTCTGTAAGGACTGGTAAGTCCTTCTTCTTGATGAAGTCATAAGCAATATGCCGCCAACGATAATTATTAATTTGACCTTCAGGTATGTTCAGCCGTTCAGAAAGTGTTCGCCAATAATTTCGTTGATCATTAAAGGTTGCAAAGGCGGTAAGGAAGACCGTAAAGGAGTGAGGGTATTTGCTTTTGAGTTCTTCAGTTGCTTGTACAACACTTTCTTGACGAACAATCTCATAACGCTCGCTTAGTAAATCTGCAAGTTCTTCGACATCACGTCGGCGCAGGGGGATTTCGCCAATCAACCGCAAGCGGCGCTGGAAGTATGAGCGGAGATAGGTTTCCCATTCAGTGAGGCTTCGCATTGTCTAATTTTCCACAGATGAGGAGCGCGTTCTCGGTTGTCGATGATACAAGTTGATACAAGATAAGACCCTAAACATTGTAAAATGGTGACGACAATTAGTAATTACTTTGTCCGAAAAGAGTGAAAATTAGCTACCAAGTCTTGACTATTACAGCTAACTGAATGCAAATCGCTCCAAGCTGGCATCTACGATTTTTATCCAGTCTTCTTCATTTACCACTAATAAAGGAAATCCCAAGTGATTGACGGCGAGTTTCATAGAATCAATAACTTTTTCGTTGATAGTGTTAGGTACAGACACGCCCAGAATATCAAAGCTCACATGTCCCGTCCTGGAAAGATAGGCCGAGTAGATTAATTGGGCATACAACGCCTTGATACAATCCACACCGTGTCCCAATCCATTCTTGGCATGTTTTGTCCGGCTCTTCAAGTGGATGCCTACCTTGACCGGAACACCTTCACCATCAATGATGTCTTCATACTTAATGTCTGCGACTTCGTACCTGTGATGAATCCCGTCAAACTCAGCCTCTTTTTCGATTGGTAATCCCAACATTCTCGGAAGGCAAATTTTACCTTCCCGCAAGAACCGGTCATTCATCTGGTTTTGCAGGCAATCGATGCAATCAGTTTTATGAGGATGATAATCATTTATTGCACACTTCTCTCTAGCTGATCGTAAGATTTGGATGGCCCGCTCTCTAGTTTTGCCAGCGACAGGGCGGATATGGTGACGTGCATTTACCTTCCACAAACGTAGTTCTCCGAGCGAGATCATACCAGAACCTCGAACAAGTTGCGCCTCAATTAACTTAAGACAGTCGCCCATAATAATAAATGTGTCTTTCCAGGACACATCGTCCATCAGAGCTATGAATCCCCACAGAGCATCAAGCAATTCGGGGCGTGGAAAGATTTGAAGGTGATTCTCTGCTGAGAGAAAGTCGATCTCCTGCCCACAGTCGCACAAGAGACCGTCTTCGGCATTGGGGACATAAACGCATTTTGCTTGTGGACATTTCAGGATAATTTCACCACTACTATTCAGGCTGGCTTGGAACGGCAAGCGACAGGTTGGACATAGTGCCAATCTTTCCCCACAATTTGGACAATCTAGACTGGCACTGGTCAGCAGGCCAAGTGGTTTATGCAGATTCACCAACGTTTGCAACAGGGAGTCGTCTAGTGCTACTTCGTTACCAGCATTGTTTGCAGCCAAAATCGCTTGGACAAGTCGATCAAACGCATCGCGCTCCAGGCCATGCAATACATGTTTCCCTACCGAAACCGCATAGTCCTTATAGAAGTGAACAAAGCCAATAAGATCACTGTGATAGGCATGGGTCAATTCCTGTTCGGTCTTTACCACAAGGTCAACAGCCAGGATGATGTACTGCAATTTACTGACATGCGCCGGGGTCCATACCCTAGCGTAACGACGGGCGATGCCCAGGCCACCAAATGTAAAAATGGGATGGTTGGAGTAGAAACCTGCCGTCTGCTGGCGCGTGGCGTCGCTGCTGATCTGTTGGAAAATGCCGCGCTCTCTCAATTTTGGGTCAGAAAGGGT
>Ga0180007_10005184_pt1 | contig 13369 bp, 11 predicted proteins | sample MM_PC_MetaG_FD_121122 | JGI IMG/M metagenome (GOLD analysis project Ga0180007, IMG submission 121122) | Groundwater microbial communities from the Aspo Hard Rock Laboratory (HRL) deep subsurface site, Sweden - MM_PC_MetaG | ecosystem: Environmental > Aquatic > Deep subsurface > Groundwater... | reverse complement strand
CGTTAGTATTGGGTCAGATTTATGTTTTTGATTATTACAGAAACCAAAGAATTAGGGGTATTGAGAGAATGCTTAAGACTGTGCTTAAGAAGACGATAGAAGCAACAAGTTCTGAATCTTTGTTGTATTTTGTTGTCAATATCATAGACATTACTGCAGAGGGCATTGCTGATTGAAGCAGGATTATGTTTTTAACTAAGCCGGTGATTGAGAATATTTTGATTAAGATGAGTGCTACTAAGAAACCGCCGATTATCCTCATCAAAGAAGCTAACATTGCTATTTTGATTGAGTTTATCTTTATTGTTGTGAGCTTGTAGCCTAATAGTAGGAGCGCTAATGGAATTGTGATTGCACCGACCATCTCTATTGGTTTGAATATTGCGTCTGGAACTGGAAGTTTTAATAAGCTGAATAAAAGACCTATGATCACTGAATATACTAAAGGAACTTTCAGAACTTCTTTGATCCCCTGCTTGTTTGTCAATATGTATATGCCTAAGCTGAATAACATTAATGAGCCAGCCATATCATAGACAACAGCTCTTGACAAACCAGCTGTGCCAAAGGCGAATAATGCTATTGGATAGCCTAGGTAGCCTGTGTTGCCTACTGAAATTGGAAGATATAATCCTAGCTTTTTTGATCTTGAAAGTTTAAGTATTATGAACAGGATTAATGCTAAGATAAGAATCACTGCGATTGCTATTGTGAATATTGCTGTGAAATCTGTAAGGTTGATGTCGCTCCTGCTTATTGCAGAGAATATAAGGCATGGGCCTGCTATGTAAACAACTAAGTCTGTCAATGGGTTGATGTTTAGTTTTTTGAGTTTTCCTATTATGAAGCCGACTAAGATTATTAAGAAAACTGGGGTTACTGTCTGGAGGATTGGGTTAAAAGACATGAGTTAGAATTGGAAGAGGTATTATTTAAAGATTTGGTTTAAAAAAGAAAAGAAAAAAAGTAGTTTAGCCTCCCTTAGGTGATGGTGCTTGGTAAGTTGCACCATTAGCATAGCATAAGGGCATTAGATGTGTTCTTCCAAGTTCTATTGCCTTTATCCCTAACTCGCCGCTTTTTGCTGGATCTTTCATATCCTTAAAGTTAGGATCCTCAATTTCCAATGTAACAAAAGGTACTCCTAATGCACGAGCTAATGAGATAACTGTTTTCCAATTAACACTATCGTATGGGGCTCCTGGAACTGCGTGCTCATAGTTTGATCTTTTTGCCCATTCGTGAGGTAAGTCTACTAATCTTCCATCTATGCCGTCCATCCATAATCCTTCATCGTCGTGTTTTGCTCCTTTTCCATGTATTGAGTAGATTCTACCTTGACACCCAAATTCGGCTATATCTCTTGCGACTAAATCCATCCTTCCTGCTGTCTGCCAAATCCTATGTGAGGGGTCATATTCTAAACCAAATGATTTTCCAACACCTGCTGCGTCTGCTGCTTTAAAGCAAGCATACCATAAACTTGGTGAAGACATAAGATTGTTTACTGGCCTGTCTGAAGCTTCCCATCCTTCCATAGGGCAGTTTTCTATCATTATTCTTACTCCTTTTTCTTGCGCATATGCAACCAAAGGAAGGAATTGTTGTTTGAAACGTTCGTAATTTTCTTGCATCCTTAAATTGGGATCTGCGCCTACAAATGTTGCAACTAAAGGTCCAGCTGGCATGACATCTCTCAGTAGATAAGCAGCATCAATGACCTTTTTAAGATGGGGCCTGCTTTTTTCTCCAGCCACTTGATGCAGATGATTGTCATAACTGCCTAGATGAGTTATTGTTACACCAAGGTCTCTACCCATTGCTATTATCTCTGTAGCCCTTGCAGGAGATAAAGGTTCTGCTAAACTTAATGTATCTGCAACATAATCTTTTCTTGCTCCAGATGCAACATCACCAACATTTTCTCTTTGGAATGCAGCAACTTCTAAACCATCTAAACCAATTCTTTTTGCTTCTTTCATCCAATCTTCCAATGTTAATGTTGGTCCGCATGCTGTTAAAGCGCTAATCCTCATATCAGGTGTTTCATTTTTCATTTTTTCATCCTCCATTACTTTTTTATCTTAAAAAATGAAATTAAGATGGTCTATAATTTCCTAACGGAATTAAAGGAGCTTCCAGCCATCTCCCGCATAGCTCTACAGCATAAAGCGCATCCCCTATGTTTCCTTGAGAGTATGCTTTTCTGCCAGCAGGGTCTAAAACAGCTGCATCTCCAAATCTCATAAGCTCTCTTGCGATCGAAGTTTGATATCCGTGGCCATGGCCAGGTGGAGATCCTGTTATGCCTAAACCTGCTGATCCTCTTTGGTAAATGCGTTCTTGATCATCTGGACCGGCAACAACCAATAGGTTGGGCTGCTCCTGATCCCAATATATCCTTCCTCTTTCAAATACAAGCTCCATGGTAAACTTATTCTTATTACCAGGATGGACCTGAGACAAGAAGTATTCTACAAATACTGGCTTTCCTGCTGCTGTCATCAATACGCCTTCTGCCCTTGCAATATCATCACCAGAATATCTTGTTCTGTCCAACATATCCATCGGTTCAAAATCTCTTTTGAGCTCTTCAGGTGTTGGCTCTTTTCCTCCAAATGACTCTACATTTACCCCACGTTTAGGCTGCCATCTTACAGGATGGATGTTATATGTCTTACCATCAAATTCTGTGAATCTTCCGCCAAATAGGTACAAAGTTGTTTGTATGGTGTGTGCTCCTAAATCAGGTACAAGCTTGCCATATCCTGCAACTCTAACTAATGGTCTCCATCCAACTCCGGCAGTTGGCTTATCCTGCCAATCTTGAGTGTACCTTCCCCTAACAAATATAGGGTCTTCAAATTCCCCGCCGTCAATAATACGCCTAACTTCATCAAAAACTTCGTGATGCCTGTATTGAGAATTAATCTCTGCTGCTACTTCTGCTTCTAAAACTGCATCCAAAAATGCTTTTCCGTCTTCAACAGATGTTGCTAGTGGCTTTTCCATCAGAACATGCTTTCCTGATTTTGCTGCTTGAATGCCCATTTCAGCATGCATGAAATTAGGCGTCAATACTGCTACTGCATTAGCACCAGATCCGGCTAAAGCCTGATCATAATTCTCAAATGTCCAATAAGGTGTATCTGAGCTTATCCTTACATTTCTATCAGCCATAAATGCCTGAATATGATCATCAGTTCTTCCAACAACACCAACTATATTATCTCCTACATGCCTAATAGTAGGAGCTACTATCTTACCCATCATACCTGTTCCGACAACCAGCCAATCTAAACTCATTATCTCATCCCCCGTTTCTTTTTTTAAACAACTCTCTTCTTCTGATGCCCTTGCATTTCGGGTCACCGCATGTGACCATCCTATCGAATTGATCAGGAAAATCAATCTTTGTAAACTCAGTTCCGCAATAAATGCACTTTTTGATCAACATTTTATAGCTCAAGCTAGTAATGAACTAATCTGCACAATACCTTATAACCAAAAAGACAGTATCTAAAGAGATTATATATAGTTAATCCACACAATATACACCTCAGTACACAAATACACAATTTGGAAATATTTATATACCCTGCTGAATTCTTGTCTTTAGGGGTATTGATGAAAAGAAGAATTGTTCAACATGGAAGCAGCTCTCTGACAGTTTCATTGCCATATAAATGGGCTAAGAGATATGGATTAAACAAAGGCGATGAGGTTGAATTAGAGGAAAAAGGGAATTCTGTTTGTATTAAGATAAGGGAAGAGAAAACATCCCATAAAGCAACTTTTACAATAGAAAATAAAGATACATTCTTAAGAAGGTATATTATAAGCCTATACAAACAAGGTTATGACGAAATTGAGATTATATCGAAAGATGGCCTTCCATTGAGAAGGATTAATGATGTACTCAATGAGTTATTGGGTTTTGAGATAATTGAGCAGGGATTAAAAAGGTGTGTGATTAGAAATGTTGCGCAGGCAAGCGACGCTGAATTTGATCCTATGCTGAGAAGGGCATTTTTGGTTACTATCTCGCTGGCTAATGGCTCGCTTGAAGCTATTAAAGGAAAGAAATTTGACGAGTTGAAGGAATTATCTAAGATTCAATATACAAATAATAAACTTACAAATCTATGCCAAAGGATATTAAACAAGAAAGGGTATAAAGACCATATAAAAACAAATTATATGTATTCAATAATAGACCAACTTGAGCAGATTGGGGATCATTATGGTGATTTGTGTGATTATACCTATCATAACAATATGAATGTAGATGGGAAGGTTATTCAACTTTTTGAGAATGTAAATAACCTTTTTGAGTTTACTTACAGATTATTCTATAATTTTGATAAGAAAAGAATGATTGAACTTAAGAATGGGATGAATAAGCTGAATAAGGAGCTTCTTGATGTGTTTGGCAATAATTATGGGAAACAACTTGTGCTTGTGCAGTATCTTATCCAGGTTTTGGAGAGAATAAATCATATTGGATTATTTTTAATAGATATTTAGATGCATCTTACAATAGGTATTTCTAAATCTGCCCTTGATTGTGGATCAATATACTTACCATATCTATCCATGATTTTTTCCCTTGTACCCTGATCAGCATGACTTACTGAATTCCAAACGATTTGTGGATGATGACGCAGCAATGCGAAGTGAAGATTTTGATGTTCTTCTGTCTGCATAACAGCATTTACAAAAGAGTATAAATTTGCAGTTGATATATGAAGGCCCCTGTACATTGGTTCTTCAGCTCTTCTTGGCCTTAGAAGGATATGCGGTTCAATTGCAGTGGAGTAGTCCACAAATTTCACAAGTAATTTTTCAGCTGTGTCTGAATCGTTTAATCTAGATTGCATGCCATATATGCTTCGAACACATCTCCATGCTTTTGCAGCCCTGTATGCTTTTTCAAGGTGGCCCATTTCTAATCTGCTTAAATGAGTGCCAATACTTTCTGCTCTTTTTTTTAACACTCTCTGAACCATGCGTTGTTCATGTTTTGAATAAGCTATGCCATTGAAAACATAATGATTAACATCTGGATCTGCAAGAGTAAAAGCATAGCTATATACGCAAGGTGCAATACCGAATTGATCCCAATCAGCAATTTGGATATGCTCCTGCCCATCAATATTTGCAATAAGGCAATTTGAAGGTTTGGTGTCTAGATTATTGAATGACCAAACAAAGGCTTGTAATTTTTTTCTTGTTCTTGTATCTTGAACCATACCAAATTCCATGTACCAACCTAGAAATTCGTCGCTTGCTAATCTAAATCCGTTTATGGCAGGATTAGTATAAAGATAATCACCACCTTGGCAGCATTCATCTACTGAAGCCAATCTTGGTTTTGTGTCATCTTTCTTATCGTGGGAAAAAGTACTTTTATCACGAAGAGCGCGAAAATCAATTTGAGGTATTTTTACGGGTTGCCAGCTGTCTTCGATCGGGGATAATAGGCAGTATCCATCTGCTTCTCGCAACTCTGGTGTTAATCTTGCCTGAACATCTTCTTGTATATTCAAAAAGCTTTCAGTTGCTCTTTGCTTTTCTTTTAAAGGTGCTTGGCTTTTTAAAAGTTGATCCAATGTAGTTCCTGCCTTATTCATCAGGATTAGGTTTTCACCTGATGCTCCTTGAAACATCGATAGATAAGCGTTACAGGTTTCTTCACCCAGATAATGAAGCACTGCTCTTGCGACTAAGAATTGGTCTATTTGCGAATCCTTGAATGCCAATGAATGGGTCACTTCTCCTAAGCCAACAACCTCAGGATGATCTATAAAAAAGACACTTCCTTCTTTTGCCAGTGGAATTCTTCCAGGAGTGCAATGATAATCTGTATATGTAAGAGTAGTCCATGCGTGCTCTTTACACATTTGAATGTCTGCTTTATATTCTGAAACCTCCAAGGGGTGCATCACATCTCTAAAATGATGTAATATTCTCTCATGATATTTTGCTAGGGACAAGTAAAGGCAGGTTAGAACATGGTAATATCTTGTATCCTGATTTTCGTCCAGCTTTTGTCTTTGAACCTCCTTTCCAATAAACTCAAAAAAATCAACAGGCAGTTGAGTGTCTGGACTCTGAGGGAGCCTTTCTGCATAATATCTTAATTGGAGCAGGGTTAATTCAACATTAAAAGGATTTGGAGATTTTTGTATACCAAGACCAAGATATTTATGAATTTTTGGTTGATGTTGGGTATTGCCATTTCTTGATTCTCCTGCACAAAATAATGCAAGCTGAAGATAGTTATCGCCGTCTATAGTACCACGCTCCTCTGATTTTTCAAGCAAGGAAATAGCTTGTTCTTTCTGGCCCATTTCATAATAAAGAACATGTGCAATACGGCGCATAAGCAGGTTTTCTGGATCTGAGGGAAATGCAACAAAAGGATTTGGGGCATATCTTCGACTGCAGCCCTGCCTTCTTGCAACAACAGGATGAAGATGATGGATTGCATCCAGCAAATCGTCAATATTATCGGTTTTTTGCCTGTAGGCTTCTTTTAGTTCAGCAATTGCGTTAGTGTAATCTGCTTCAAGCAGGCTTACAGCTGATGCCACTGATAATACTGTAGAATTGGGTTTTAATCCAATAAGATAATCTACTGGAAGTTGAGGAATTATTCCCTGTATCCATTTTAGGTATCTCACTTTGTCAAAATTTAAATCGATAACCTCCAGCTCATATGTACTTGGATGTTCAAGGAAGGTTAAATGGTGTTCATAGGGTGAAAAATCTTTACCAAGGCATTGACAAGCTTCTTGAAGAGTAGTGGAATCTTTAATCCATATTAGTCTTGCATCAGTTAAACCATTGGAGGCATCTATAACATAGTGTTTATGTCTTGCGCTTTCTTCAGGCGAAACCGGGGAAGTAGACAATTTAGAAGTCATATCAATTTTTCCGCCTATGCTTAACGGAGAAATTTGGGTTTGAGAAAAAATGTCCGAATTAAATGCCTCAACAAAATATCTAACAAAATTAAATCCTGTAATGTAAGCTGTCTGGAACTTAATTGAATCAAGATATGCTTGCAGGGGCTCCAATTCTCCAGGATTAAAAACTGGGATTGGATATGCTAACGTAGGATGCATCATTCCCAATTTAATCATAAAATTCTGGCATGCCAGGTCAAATACTCGTGTATAGTCTGCTTCTGCCCCTGTTTGCCGATAATTATTTTGAATATGATTCTGAGTTCCAAACTCTTGCATTAACACCTGCATCAATACTGTATCCAAGGCTCTTCCACTGAATATTGCTTCTGTTAACCCATCTAAACCTAAAAATTCAAAGGAATAGAGGGAATTTGTTAAACTTAAAGCATCAGAACCAAGATCCAGCCTTATTGTTCCAAAATGACTTGTTAATTGTGGAACAATGCTTAGATACTCCATAGTATCTCTTGCAAGCTTAGCATGCTGTGCTATTGGAGTTCTAAATCTATCAAATAATTCAAAATGTTCCTTATTTTTAATTTGTATAGTTTCAACTAATGTAGGCAATTTAATACACCCAGAATCATCTCTTTTTTTGACTATAAAATGCAAGTTACTTTATAAATATAGAGGTAAATAAGACTATTTTCCATAACAATTCTTCCCCTTGAACTTTTCCCTATAGGATTCTAACAATGGAGTCATCTTTCTTACAGGGCAGACTTTCTGAGTTAGCCTTTCTTTTATCTCTGCATCGCTTAGCTTGACATTGAGCTTTCTGTTTGGGATGTCGATTTCAATTATATCTCCATCTCTTATTGCGCCTATTGCTCCGCCATTGTAGGCTTCCATCTCTACATGGCCTACGCATGGGCCTGATGTTCCGCCTGAGAATCTTCCGTCTGTTATGAGAGCTACTTTTTTGTAGCCTGCACCTTTGATTGCATCAGTAGGCGTTAACATCTCTGGCATTCCTGGTGCTCCGGCAGGGCCCTGGTATGGAAGGACTACTACGTCTCCTGCTTTTATCTTTCTTTTTACTATCGCATCCAATAGATCATCTTCTGTGTAGAAAACTTTAGCTGGGCCTGTATGAGCCATCATATCTCCCTGCACAGCTGTCTGTTTGATTACAGAAGAGTTTGCAATGTTTCCTTTAAGAACAGCTATTCCGCCTTGCTTAAAGTATGCGTTTTCTAATTTTCTTATAACTTCATCGTCTGTAACTTTGCTTTCTTCTGCTATCTGTTTTATTGATTTTCCATTGACTGTAGGTGAATCTTTTATCTGGGCTTTTAATCTGTTTAAAACACCTGGAACTCCTCCTGCTTTGTCTATGTCTGCCATCTCATGATTTCCTGCAGGGATTATCTTGCATAAGTTAGGTGTTTCTCTTGATATCTTGTCGAACATGTTTACGTCAATATCTATGCCTGCTTCTCTTGCTATTGCTGGAATGTGTAAAACAGTGTTTGTTGAGCCGCCCATTGCCATATCTACTCTTATTGCGTTTTCAAAAGCGTTCTTTGTCATTATGTCTTTTGGCTTTATGTCTTTTTTTACTAATTCGACAATACGTTTTCCTGTTTCGTAGGCTTGTTTCTTTTTTAATGAATCTAAAGCTAAGGTAGTTGAGCATTTTGTAACTGACATTCCTAGAACTTCTGTTACGGTTGCCATTGTGTTTGCCGTATATAATCCAACACAAGAACCTGCTCCACAAACCATGCATGGAAGCATCTTGTTTGCTTCTGCTTCTGTTAGTTTTCCGCCTTTAACCTGGCCAACTAGGCCAAATCCTTCAATAGGGTGGTGTTTAATTCCATCGACAAGGTGTGCTTTCATAGGACCGCCTGTGATGATTATTGAGGGAATATTTATTCTTCCGGCTGCCATAAGCATGCCTGGGGTGATCTTGTCGCAGTTAGTCACTCCAACCCAGCCGTCCATTGAATGTGATAATGTCATGATTTCAATATTGTCTGCTATGTGTTCTCTTGATGGAAGAGATAGTCTCATCTCAACATGCATAGCAATGCCATCGCAAACTCCTGGAACGCCCCATATGAATGGAACTCCGCCTGCATCTCTTATTCCTTTCATGACTTCCTGGCTCAGTTCATTAAGATGAATATGGCCTGGAATAATATTGTTGTAAGAGTTTGCTACTCCAATAAATGGCTTGTCTGAATTAAGGTCTTCTGGCTTTACACCTGCACTTAGCAATAATGCTCTGTGCGGCAATGTTGAAATGTCTTTTTTAAGTATGTCTGATCTCATTTTTACACCCCAATTTCAATCAATAATTTATTTTTGCCTATCTTCGAAATAAGTATTTCTTCCTCTCCTTTTAAATGCATGTTTTTTTCAATATCTGATGGTATCCTTAAAACTGTGCCTCTTGCGCTTCTGCTTAATTTCCTGTGAAGTTTCAAAGGTTCTCCCCAAATCCCTAATTTTCTAGATACTTCTATCATTCTCTGGCCTTCTTTTTCGCTTATGAATTCTTCACTGCAGGCTGAGCATCTCTCGCCTTTCTGAACAAAAAGATGCCCTTCAATTTCAGAAATTATATCATCTACTTCGATTAAGTTTCCTTTTTCACATACCGGACATTGCTTGTTTTTCATCTTTAATCACCTTCTGAACCAGTTATTACAAATATCGTCTCAAATTCAAAATAATAAATAAATATTATCTTTTTTGAGCCGTCTTTTCTGACATAAGCTTCGTATTTTTTCTTGCCTACTTTTTCGGTCTTATATGCGCATTTTAAGGCTTCTCTCAAATCTATAAAGTCCCAACCCCATTTTTTCATATATTTCAGGGCAAAATGCTTGCTCACCTCTATTTTGCATACCTCTAAGTTAAACTTCATAGTATTTTCACTATATTTTGTGTTGTTATTCATCATATTTAAATATTTGTATTGTGGAGTATATAATAGATAAACCAAAAACAACATTAACTTTTTATATTAGAGAAATAAATTCCTAACAGAGGGGGTAAAAATAGATTTAATTAAGGATTTAGTTGAACTATATAGAAAAACAGCTACAGAGATTCATGAAGATATCCTCAATATCCTAAAACAAGCAGAAGAAATAGAAGAAGTATCAGCAAAAAACAACATAAAAGATCTTATAAAAAACGCAGAACTAGCAAAACAACTATCTAAACCAATCTGCCAGGATACTGGAACTCCGATTTTTTATATTCAACATGATAAAACATACTCTCAAAAAGAATTAAAAAAACAAATAATAGAAGCGACAAAGCTAGCAACAGAAAAAATACCATTAAGGCCTAATGCAGTTGACATTAAAACAGATAAAAATACAGGTAACAACACTGGAAACTTTTTCCCAATAATCTATTTCGAAGAAATTAACAAAGGATTAATAATAGACCTAATGTTAAAAGGCGGTGGCTCAGAAAATGTTGGAATAACATACAGCCTTCCAAATAAAGATCTAGATGCTGGCAGGAATTTGGAGGGTGTAAGGAAATGTGTTTTGGATGCTGTGTTTAAGGCGCAGGGAAAGGCGTGTCCCCCCTATGTTATTGGTGCTGCTATTGGCGGTTCTAAAGATGTTGTTGCTTGTTTGTCAAAGAAACAATTGTTAAGGAAACTAAATGATGTAAATGAGGATTCAGAATTGGATAGATTTGAGAAAGAGTTGAAAGAAGACCTAAATAAATTAGGCATAGGGCCATTAGGATTAGGGGGAAAAACAACATGTTTAGCTGTAAAAATAGCAGAGTCATCAAGGCATCCAGCTTCTTATTTTGCAGATATATCGTTCTGCTGCTGGGCATGCAGAAGGGGGCAATTAAAATATGACTGAGCACCATTTAACAATCCCATTAAAAGATGAGGATATTGAAAAATTAAAAATAAATGATAAAGTTTACCTAACTGGGAATATTGTTACAGCTAGAGACAAAGCCCACCTTTACCTATTAAAGGAAGATCCTAATCTAGGCCTTAAAGGAGGAACAATCTATCATTGCGGGCCTGTTGTAAAAAAACAAGATGGTAAATATGAAATAATCGCTGCCGGTCCTACAACCAGCATAAGAATGGATTTGTATGAATCAGATATTATTGAAAAATACGGGGTTAAAGCTGTTATTGGAAAGGGGGGCATGGGCAAGAGAACATTAGATGCTTTACAGAAATATAAGGCAGTTTATTTATCAGCACTTGGTGGAGCTGCTGTGCTGCTTGCACAATCTATTGTTAAGGTTAAGGATGTTTTAAAATTAGAAGATTTTGGTGTTCCTGAAGCATTGTGGGTTTTAGAAGTTAAAGATTTTCCAGCTATCGTTACAATGGATGCTCATGGAGGCAGCCTTCATGAAAATATTCTAAAGAAATCTGAAAAAGAGCTAAAGAAAATTATAGGGGGATAACAAAATGGATGAAAACAAAGTAGAATCGATGGATTACCATTCTGGAAAGAAATATGAAAAAAATCCAGTAATGAATAAGCCCGGCAAAACAGCTGTTCTTGTTACAAAGGGCTGCGAAACACAGGGGGAATTAAGCTTAGCATACACCCCATTTGTTGGAAAAATTGTAGAAGATATACATAGAAATCCAGAACAACTGCCTAAATTAACTTCTTACAGCAACAAAGGGGCTGTTATAAGCGATGGAACTGCTATTCTTGGCTTTGGTGATCTAGGGCCGAAAGCAGCAACACCAGTAATGGAAGGCAAATCAGTCTTGTTTAAGGTTTTTGGAGATGTTGACATGGATTCTATTGTCATAAATGAAAAAGATCCAAAGAAGATCATAGAATTCGTAATGAAAATGGAACCTAACTACGCCGGCATAAACCTAGAAGATATCTCAGCCCCAAGATGTTTTGAAATAGAAGAAGAATTACAGAAAAGGTATAAAGGGTTTATCTTCCATGATGACCAGCATGGTACTGCCACAATTACATTAGGCGGATTGTTAAATGCCTTAGAGCTAGTTAACCTAAAAAAAGAAGATGCTAAAGTAGTTATTTGCGGCGCAGGAGCTGCTGCTATAGCCTCAGCAAAACTATACAAAAAAGACGGAATAAAAAAAATAATAATGCTTGACAGAAATGGGGCAATCTTTAAAGGAAGAAACTTTCCAACAAACAAATACAAAGAGCAATTTGCAATAGGCTTAGAAGAATATGGGCTAAATCCAGATAAAGATGGAAAGATAACATTAAAAGAAGCTATAAAAGGAACAAACGTCTTCCTAGGCTTATCAGCAGCTAACTTACTAACTGGAGAAATGGTAGAAAACATGGCAAAAGATCCAATAATAATTGCAATGGCCAACCCAGTTCCTGAAATTCTTCCTGATGCTGCTTATGAACATGGTGCTAAGATTGTAGCAACTGGGAGGAGTGATTTTCCTAACCAAATAAATAATGTTTTGGGGTTTCCAGGCATCTTTCGCGGGGCCTTAGATGCTTTGATTTCTAAGACGACTGATGATATCAAGCTGGCGGCAGCTTATGCCTTAAAGGATCTGGCGCATAAGCCTGTTCCTGAAGAGGTCAAGGATAAATATCCTAAGGACAAGGCAAATGGTGTTTTTGAAGGAGAAGACCCAGTAAAGCCAGAATACATTGTTCCTTTGGCATTGGATCCAAGAGTTGCTGTTGAGGTTGCTGCTGCTGTTTACAAGACAGCGTTTGAAAAAGGGATTGCAACAGCAAAACTTCCAGAAGGATTTAATTCTGCTGAAAAATATATTCCTGCTTACAAGAAAGAAATTATGGAGAGAATAAAGGTGCAGGATAAGCTTAGGGAAGCTGTTAGAAATAGTTTTTAGAATATGCATAGCATCTTCAAAATTCTTGACGGAAGCGGCAAAGGAGCTGCGTTCCCGTAGGGAGCACAGAAAAAGCCTTGCTTTTTCCTAGTTGCGCTCGGCTTTGCCTCGGCAAACCAACCCCTCGCGACGCTCGTCGATAATATTTGATTTATGGAATTTTGACCCTAGGATGCTATGCACATACAGTTTTTAGAAAGTTATAAAAACAAGTTCTTAAAGTGTTTAGATATGGAGTTTTGCGCATTAGCATCTGGTTCGTCTGGAAACTGCTTTTATGTAAAGGGGGGGAATTCTGCTGTGCTTATAGATGCTGGAATCTCTGCAAGGCAGATACTTGAGAGGTTATCTTCTATAAAACAATCTCCTAAATGGATAAAGGGGATTTTTGTAACACATGAGCATACAGACCACATAAGGGGCATAGATGTTTTTGCTTCAAAGCATAATATTCCAATCTATATGACTAAGGGCACTGCAGAATCTTCCTGTGTATGCAGGGAGGATAATCTTGTGAATGTTATCAAGAATAATGAACATGTTAAGCTGAATGGGTTAAGTGTAGAGG
>Ga0180007_10005183_pt1 | contig 13375 bp, 12 predicted proteins | sample MM_PC_MetaG_FD_121122 | JGI IMG/M metagenome (GOLD analysis project Ga0180007, IMG submission 121122) | Groundwater microbial communities from the Aspo Hard Rock Laboratory (HRL) deep subsurface site, Sweden - MM_PC_MetaG | ecosystem: Environmental > Aquatic > Deep subsurface > Groundwater... | reverse complement strand
GCTTTGAGGCCACGGTCATTACGGCATCCATCAGTTTTGAAGAAAAAGCCGTCAACATGTATGCAAAGAGGGCTAATCAAGCCACTGATCCGGAAGAAAAGAAAATGTACAACTGGCTTTCAATATGGGAAAAAACCCATCTGGAAAAGCTGATGGCTCTTGAAGCCTCGTTAATGGAAGACATCTGGCACGACAACAACTTCTGGCCGTTCTAAATTCGCTGCTGAACCTTTGCCATCTCTACGATTGGCAGGGGTTCAAACGGTTGTCCCGGTATCAGGTTTAAAATTTTCTGGGGCATGCCCCGGTATAACAGCCGGACAGTTACCATGGCATCTTTTTGGGGCACCCAGGGCAGATCTATTGTTTCAATGATGCTCTGTTTTGCCTTTATCCGGTTATCTTTAAGAACCTTTCTTGCCTTGGCAATATTGATGACTTCATTTCCTTCTCCATCCCCAAAAACAGTCTTGAAAATGATCGCATCAGAAGGCAATTCGTGTTTGTCGTTTAAGACACCTGCCTGAAAGCGTTTATCCTTATCCTGGATAATAATTTCAAGCCATACCTGGCGAAGGTCACCCACTCCTGTGGGGATGGAATGTCCGGCACCCGTATTGGCCACGGTGATATTCATTTTTTTCTGGTCGATCAAAGAGGTATCAACCAAAAGGGTGGCTGCATTTTGAAGCCGTTCAACAGCCATCTGGTCTTTATCCGGGGCCTCAAAACTTCCGGGGACCGATGAATTGCCCCCCACAAAATAATGGGTAAAAATATGGGGCCTTTCATCACTGTCATCCGTTGCTGAACCCGGATTTTCAGGCCGCAGGGTTGATCCCGTGGAAGGAACTCCCGGTCGCTGAAACATATGGCAGCCCTGACATTCAATCCGTTTTGCCGGATCTTCTGAATTGTAGGGGCTGTTCTGCCATTCCGTGTAAGTGGTTTCAAGATCTGTTCCAAAGGCCAGGTGTTTTACATCATGGCAGGTCCCGCAAATCTTTGATTCAGTATGCAGTTTAGAGAACTGTGCCTCGTGAAAATCCGGTGTTGAATCATCAAAAGGGCCATATTTTATGCCGGGTTCATCTTCTCCCTGGCCCGGTTTGAGCACAAGGCCGTTATTATACATCTGTCGTATGGTAACGGCTGAATGGCAGTAATCGCATTGAATCCCCTGGGTTGCAATCTCCGGCGTTTTTGTCAGGTCATCTGACAATTTTTCAGGGAACCCTGTCACATGCCCCACGGGGGTATGACATTTTATACAGGATTCGGCTTCCTGGATTTCTCCTTCATGTATCAGGCCTTTTCGAAGAAATTGTGACACCCTTGAATAAACAGGATCTTTATGGGAAAGGTGGTGCATGGAATTTTCCCATTGTTTAAAAATTTCAGAATGACATCCGCCGCAGACCTCCGGTGAAATAAACCGGTCAATATTAATTTTCTCCTGGGATAATGCAGACCCTGATGCAACAAACAGCATGACAAATCCTGAAGCCCAGCTTAGAGATAGTTTAAACCATCTTTTAAAATTCATATTTTTGCTCCTTATTTAGTGCCTGAACGAAAATCCAGAAATATTGTTTTCCAATGCTGGTTAACGATTTGCAACTATTTGAAATTGTTTCAGGATTTAAGATTTAGGATTTAGGTTAAATCTTAAAACCGTGCCTGAACACGGTTTTTGTTCAGGCACTATTTTATCAATCCCCCGGGGTATTCTCTGGTTTCGCCCTCCACCGTGAGGACCGTCCAGTTCCCGTTCTCCTCTTTTGCTGCAACAAGGCAGTCAAGCCGTGTTCCATCAATCAATGTAATAAAACAGACACCGGATTCATTTAATGTGTTTACCTGGACAAAGGTTTTGTCTTTTGCCATCTGCCGGAACAGATCAGCTGCCTTTTCAATGGCAATGATCCGGTCATATTCATCTTCATCTGCTGTCTTGATCTGCTGCCGTAATTGTTCGATCTGTCGTTTCTGGTCTGCAATCCTGGAAATTACAGTTTTAATCTGTTCTTTTTCTGCAGACGGTATGGACAGCAGAATCTGTTTATGCAGATCCATATCGGTTTCAATAAAATTAATTTTTTGCAGCAATCCCTTTATTTCTTGACTCATATCCCTCTTCTTTTCATATCTCATCTGCCTGACCGGCAGTTTATTTTTTACTGGTTCATGATTTACACAGATCACCTTTTTGTGCAGCCTTTTTATTGCCTTTGACGATCCATTCCATAAATCTTGTGATCATGGTTTTTTTCTTTTTTTTATCTTTCATAACCCTTTTACCATTGGATGATTATTTTGATATCATGGTGTTAATGATGTGCCGGTCGGTTTCAAGCATGCCCTTTGTGGCAAGTTCGCCAATATTTTTAATGGTCTGGTCCACATCCTCGTCAATGATCCCATCTGTCTGGGTGGCATAACTGCCTTCAATGGCAAGCAGGGCGCAATAAACAGCCGAACTGACACCTGCCGATACTTTAAGGGCACATCCCTGTTTGGCGCCATCACAGATCATGCCCGTAATGCTGGCAGCCATGTTTTTTATGGTCCCCCCGATCTGATCCAGGTTCCCGCCCAGAAGATAGCAGACCCCGCAGGCAGCCCCCGTAGCCGCAGTCAAAATACCGCACAATGCAGTGAGCTGACCAATGTACTGTTTGATATAAATGGCCATCAGATTGCTCAGAATCAGCGCCCGGATCAATTTTTCTTCGGATGAACCTGTCTTCTGCGCCACGGCAACCACGGGAAGGATGGTGGTGATCCCTTGATTGCCACTTCCGGAATTGCTCATCACCGGCAGTGTACACCCATCCATCCGGGCATCGGAAGCCGCAGCCGTAAGCGACATGGCATGGGATACCAGGTCATCGGCAATAAATTTGCGGGTAATATTGGTCTGTATGGTCATTCCGGTTTTAAGGCCATATTTTCCCGTCATGCCCTCTTTTGAAACGGCCTTATTGAGTTTGACCCCTTCCAGGATAAACCTGATTTCATCAAGCGGGGTCTGGCTTGCAAATTCAACCACCATTGCAACACACAGATTGATGGTGATATCAGGGATTGATGTGACCAAGTCCGTCTCAAGTTTCTGCCAGACAACGTTTCCATCTTTTTCAACATAAATGATATTGGTATGGCGATGGGAAATGATGACCCGGCAGGTATGGTCGCAGGTCCTGCAGATGCTTTCAATGTATAACTTATCAGTCCCATCCTTTACCTTTATCTCGACCCGTTTTTCATCCACCATAACGCGGGCTTTTTTTAGATTTTCATCATTCACCTGTTTGAGAACTTCAAGCCCGTCAGCTGAATTACCGCATACAGCGCCCAGGGCTGCAGCAATCGGTAACCCCACCATGCCCGTACCCGGAATACCCACGCCCATTCCGTTTTTACAGATATTGCTGCTGACAAAGACCTGAATCGTTTCAGGGGCCTGGCCAAGGACTTCCCTTGCCTTGGCCGTTGCCAGGGCAACTGCCACAGGTTCGGTACAGCCAAGGGCCGGAATCACTTCACGATTGATGAGTGCAATAATTTCCTGTCGTTCTGCTTTGTTCAGCATGACGCTTTCCTATTTAAAAATTTATTTTTTAACCCGGTATTTCAATAACACATGGCCTTGATCAATTTTATCGATATCCATCAATTCCAGTTGCGTATCCAGTATTTCATTAAACAAGGACAACCCCTTGCCAAAAAGCCTTGGTACAATTGTCAGATGAATCTCATCTATCAGATTTTTTTTCATAAAAAGCGTGTTCACCACAGATCCGCCGATGAGGGCGACACTGTCAAACCCCTGTGCGTGCAGATCATTTAAAATCTGCTCTGGTGTCTGATGGGTAAAGATCAACTCTTTTTTCTGGCTGATCCGTGTCGTATCCCGTGTAATGACAATATTCAGTCGTCCCGGCAACACTTTACCGATGGTATCAAATGTTTTGGAGCCCATGATCATGGCTCCGGCTTTCCGGGTGAGCCGGACAAAATATTGTTTATCCCCCTTGCCCGTCCAGTCGATTAATTCCATGGAATTTCTGGCTATCCGCCCATCTGCCGTGACGGCCATTAACAGTATCACCTTCATTCTTTCATATCCTCTGTCAGCCTCTCAGTCGCTGGGCCATTTCATATTTTTTTCTTCAACAACATAACAAAACCGGTCCCAGCTCATTTGTTTTTTTGAAAACGGGCATTGGAGGGTCACTTTGGTGTCGCTCACGTCCACCACTTCCCAGTCGCCGGATCGTCTTGAACCGTCAATAACTATTTTCTGACCCTTTTTAAACGGATATGGTTTAAACACAATCACATGATGATCCATGGCGTTTCCCTCTTGTTTTTCAGGTTTATTTTTCCCAGTGTACAGACCCTTTTCTTATACGTTTCCGATCATTTTTGCAGGATCTACCCATTCATCGAATTGATCTGCTGATACCAATTCCAACTCAATGGCGGCCTGTTTGAGCGTTTTGTTCTCCTGATGGGCTTTTTTGGCAATCCTGGCTGCCTGTTCATAACCGATGTGGGGATTCAAGGCCGTCACCAGCATGAGCGATTGCTGAAGATGTTGTTCAATGGTTTCACAATTGGGTTCAATGCCGTCCACACAATTGTTTGCAAAGGATAGGGCAGCATCTGCCAAAAGCCGTGCCGATTGAAGAAAATTATAAATAATCACCGGTTTGAACACATTCAGTTCAAAATGTCCGTTTGATCCGCCAACGTTAATGGTGACATCATTGCCCATGACCTGGGCGCAAACCATTGTCAATGCTTCTGCCTGGGTGGGATTAACTTTTCCCGGCATGATGGAGGACCCGGGTTCATTTTCCGGCAGAATCAGCTCGCCAATGCCGCAGCGGGGGCCTGAGCCCAGAAGCCGAATATCATTGGCGATCTTCATCAGGCTGACAGCCAGGGTTTTCAACGCCCCGTGGGAAGCGACGATGGCATCATGGGTGCCCAGGGATTCAAACTTGTTGGGTGCGGTCACAAATGGGTAGCCGGTCAGGCCGGCAATGGCCTGTGCCACCTGTTTGTCATACCCTTTGGGTGCATTCAGGCCCGTTCCCACGGCCGTTCCCCCCAGCGCCAGTTCACCCAGATGGGGCAATGTCAGTGTCAATGCCTCAATTCCATAGTTCAGCATGGATGCGTACCCTGAAAATTCCTGCCCCAGTGTCAGAGGGATTGCATCCATCAGGTGTGTCCGCCCGATCTTTACAATCTTTTTCCAGTCACGGGTTTTCTTTTCCAGAGCGGTTTTTAATGCCTTTACGGCCGGGATGGTCATATCTGCTACAATACTGCAGGCCGCCATATTCATGGCCGTTGGAAAGGTATCATTTGAAGACTGTGATTTATTCACATCATCATTGGGATGAATCAGCCGGGTTCCCTTTCCAAGCTCGTTGCCGAGCAACACATGTGCCCGGTTGGCAATAACTTCATTTACATTCATGTTGGACTGGGTACCGGATCCGGTCTGCCAGACAAGAAGGGGGAAATGGTCATCAAGGGTACCGGCGGTAATTTCATCACAGACCTGTTCAATGATCTCTTTTTTTTCCCGGGACAGCACGCCAAGGTCATAATTCACCATTGCTGCCGCCTTTTTCAATACCCCAAAGGCCCTGATGACCTCCACGGGCATCCGTTGATTTCCGATTTTGAATAGATTCAAAGACCTCTGGGTCTGCGCCCCCCAGTATCGATCAACGGGCACATCCATGTCACCCATGGTATCTGTTTCTATTCTTGTCTTCATGCAAATGAACGGTTGAAAAGATCTTCAATGGCTTTTTTGCCTTCTTCGGAAAGATTTCTGGTGCCGGTTCCGCAAAAGGTTTCATGTAAAATTTTAGGATTGTCTTCCGTCCATTCATTTTTTGCCCATGTAAACCACTTGTTTTCACCCTGATCAAAAACACTTACCGGTCTATTAAAAAATTTGGCCAGTTCAACACCCCAGCCCGTTCCCCCTTTGACTGTCTGATCAGCCTGAATCCATCCGATGGCAAACACCTGATACCCTTTATTCACCATATGAAAAATCGCCTGAAATACTTTTCTGATCTTATCTGCCGGTGAATATCTTCTGCCCATCCGGACAGATACGATTTCCATGCTGATATCACCCTTTTTCAGGTCTGCTTCGCTGAGCATGGTAATATTTTTCTCCCGTGAACACTTATGCCCGTCAAATGAAAAATTTATTTCATTGATGCCATATTTTTCTGCACATTCACCAAACGCTTCTTCTGCGCCTTTAAGCCCGCCACTGTAAAGACTAAATTTTTTATTACCCATAACACCGATATCTCCTTTTTAATTCAATTATAGAAGGTCTGCATAAAAATCATTGCCTTTATCATCAACAATGATAAAGGCTGGAAAATTCTCAACGGTAATCATATAGACAGCTTCCATGCCAAGTTCTTCATATTCTAACAATTCGACCTTTTTAATAAAATCCTTTCCAAGACGGGCAGCCGGACCGCCTGGGGAACCCAGGTAAAATCCCCCGTATTCTTTGCATGCGTCTGTCACCTGTCGGGTTCTGTTCCCCTTTGCCAGCATGATCAGGGAAGCCCCCTGTTTCTGAAAAATGGGCACATAGGGGTCCATTCTTCCGGCCGTGGTGGGGCCGAATGCGCCCGAGGCTTCTCCTTCCGGTGTTTTAGCAGGACCGGCATAATAAATAAGTTGGGTTTTCAGGTATTCTGGCAATCCCTTGCCCGCCTCAAGGCGTTCCATGAATTTTGCATGGGCAATATCCCTTGCCACAATAATTTTACCGGTCAGGGACAATCTTGTGGAAACGGGATACTGGGAAAGTGTGGCACGAATCTCATCCATGGGCCGGTTCAGATCGATCTCCACAGCTGGTTTCATTTCCGGTTCTTTTCTAGGCAGGTAGTGGGCAGGATTTTCTTCCAGTTGTTCTAGAAAAACCCCCTCTTTTGTAATTTTCCCTTTTATCTGGCGGTCGGCAGAACAGGAAACCCCGATACCGACAGGGCAGGAGGCGCCGTGCCGGGGCAGGCGGATCACACGGATATCCAGGGCAAAATGTTTGCCGCCAAACTGGGCACCCAGTCCAAGCCCCTGGGACCTGACCAGTACTTTTTGTTCCAGGTCGATATCCCTGAAGGCACAGGCTGTCTCACTGCCCCTGGTGGGCAGAGAATCCAGATATCTGGCTGAAGCCAGTTTCACCGCCTTTAAATTGAGTTCTGCGGAAGTTCCGCCAACGACAAAGGCAACATGATATGGCGGGCAGGCAGCGGTTCCAAGACCTTTCATTTTCTCCAGCATGAAATTGATCAGGGTTTCTTCGGTGTTCAATACGGCTTTTGTCATCTGGAAAAGATTTGTTTTATTGGCAGAGCCCCCGCCTTTGGCCATGAACAGAAACCGGTACGCATCTCCCTGAACAGCGGCAATATCAATCTGGGCCGGCAGATTGGTCCTGGTATTCATTTCACTGTACATGGTCAGGGCAGCATTCTGGGAATATCGCAGGTAATTTTGTGTATAGGCCTGGTAAATCCCTTTTGACAGCTCTTCTTCATCATCTGTCCAGGTCCAGACCTGCTGCCCTTTTTTGGCCATCACAATGGCGGTTCCCGTGTCCTGGCACATGGGATAAACCCTGTCTGAAGCGATAACTGCATTTTTAATCAGCTCCAGGGCAACATACCGGTCATTGTCGCTGCTTTCGGAATCATCAATGATATTTTTTAACTTTTCAAGATGTTCTGACCTATAAAGATGGGCCACATCCTTAAATGCCTGGTAGGAAAGCTGGGTTATTGCCTGGGGCTCCACCAGGAGAACCTCTTTTCCGGCAAATTCTTTTACCCTGACATGTTCTTTGGACAGAAGCCTATATTCACTGTTATCTTCCCCCAGGGGAAACATGGTTTCAAATTTAAATTCACTCATTTTATTAACCTTTCACAATTTATTTCACCAGAACCATCTTCCGTCGAAGATATGCAATCTGGGTCTGGTGCGGCAGATCTTTGGGGCAATAATCTTCACATCCCAGAAGGGTCATGCAGCCAAACACGCCATCATCATCACCCATGATTTCATAGAACTCCTGGTCTGTCCGCTTGTCCCGGGGATCCAGGGCAAACCGGGCAAGCCGCATAAATCCCACGGCAGACAGAAAATCCGGTCTCATCCGTTTTGTGGCACAGGCAGACACACAACATCCGCATTCAACGCATCGCTCCAGTTCATAAATCTGATCGGCCACATCCGGATCCATGCGTTCCTCAAGCTTTTCAAAATTAACCTGATCGGCATTCTGGTCATGAATCCAGGACTCCACCCGCTCTGACATGGCCCGCATGAATTTGCCCGTGTTCACGGACAGATCGCCAATCAGCTCAAATCCGGGCAACGGCAGCAATTTTATTTCACCATTTTCATACTTTGAGGTAAGGGTCCTGCAGGCAAGGGTTGGTTGTCCATTGACCACCATGGCACAGGAACCGCAGATACCGGCCCGGCAGACAAAATCAAACTGAAGGGAGGGATCCTGCTGCTCACGGATATCGTTCAATGCAATAAAAATTGTCATCCCAGGGGCTTCAGTCACCTCATAGGTTACCATACGCGGTTTATCACCCTTTTTCTGGGGATTATATCTAAAAATTTGAAATTTTAAAACTCTTTCCTGGTCACTCATTATTTAAACCCCCTGCCTATACGCTCATTTTTACCTTTAAATTTTTCCGGAATGGTGATGGGATTCAGCAATTCCTGCAGTTCAAACCGGTCGACCCCGGGATTGGCCTTTTTGATTTCTTCAATTTCCTGTTCCCGCTTGACTGTATCCGGATGATGTACCGTGTTGTCCACGCCATATCCCCTTGATCCGGGCGGCATCTCCATTTTCATAATATCCAGTTGTTCATAACTGACTTCAGGAAGGTCGGCAGAATCATCTTTCCACGTGGTAAGGGTTCTTTTCAGCCAGTCCCTGTCATTTCTTTCCGGATAATCTTCCCTGGAGTGAGCACCGCGGCTTTCTGTTCGAAGCAGTGCACCATAGGCAATACATTGAGCCAGTTTGATCATCTTGGGAACCCGAATGGCTTCCACCAGTTCCGGATTGGAAGAACTGATCCTGTTTCTCAAGGCAATTTTCTTTGCCCGCTGATTCAAGACTTTCAATTCTTCAACAGCTTGCTCCAGGTCTTCATTATTTCTGAAAATGCCAACCTTATCCATCATGATCTTCTGCATTGCTGCTTTTAACTCAAAGGGGTTTTCACCAAAATCCCTGACCAGAAGATCTGAGATTTTCTTTTCCTCCTGCTTCATAAAATGCTGGATGGTGGACGAACTGATATTTAATGGGTTTTGAGCGCAATAATCAGCAACATATTCACCCACGATCATCCCTGCCACAACGGTTTCAGCAACGGAGTTGCCGCCCAGCCGGTTGAATCCGTGCATATCCCAGCAGGCAGCCTCGCCGGCTGAAAAAAGGCCTTTCAGTGTCGGGCTTTCACCCGTGGTTTTTGTCCTGATCCCGCCCATGGAATAATGCTGGGTCGGTCTCACGGGGATGTACTCTTCAACGGGATCAATACCAAGGAAATATTCGCAGATCTCTTTGACTTCCCTTAAATTCTTTTCAATGTGTTTGCGGCCAAGCAGGGTAATATCCAGCCAGAGGTGATCCCCGTAACGAGACGGTACTCCCTTGCCTTTTCTCATGTGCTCCGTCATCCTGCGGGAAACAACATCCCTGGATGCCAGCTCTTTTTTGTCCGGCTCATAATCCGGCATAAACCGGTATCCGTCCTTGTCCAGGAGCAGTCCGCCATCACCCCGGCATCCTTCTGTTGTGAGGATACCCACCGGCACAATGGCTGTTGGATGGAACTGGACTGCCTCCATGTTCCCCAGGGTGGCAATTCCCGTTTCAAGGGCAATGGCATTTCCAATCCCTTCGGAGATAACCGCATTGGTGGTAATGGCATACAATCTTCCATAACCGCCCGTGGCAATGGTTGTGGCTTTTGCCACATAGGCGATCAGTTCGCCTGTGATCAGGTCTCTGACAACGGCGCCATAGCAGACCCCGTCTTCATGGATCAGGGCAATGGCTTCTTTTCGTTCATGGACGGGAACGCCCATCTGGATGGCCTTGTTGTCCATGGTATACAGCATGGTGTGCCCTGTACCATCTGAGGTGAAACAGGTTCTCCATTTTTTTGTGCCGCCAAAATCCCTGGCCGTAATCAGGCCCTGGGCCTCATCTTTTTCAGTGATGGTGACTTTTTTGCCATTCATAACGACCTCCCGGTCACCGCGCCTGACCCTTGACCAGGGAACCCCCCAGGCAGATAACTGCCGGATGGCTTTGGGAGCCGTGTTCACAAACATCCTGGCAACATCCTGATCACAACCCCAGTCGCTTCCTCTGACCGTGTCTCCAAAATGGATTTCTTCATCATCTCCATCGCCTTTAATCGTGGCCCCGAGGCTTGCCTGCATGCCGCCCTGGGCTGCGGCAGAATGAGATCTTTTGGCAGGAACAAGAGACAGGACAATGGTATCAAAACCCCTCTGCATGGATGCAATGGCAACCCTGAGTCCTGCCAGCCCGCCACCAATTATAAGTGAATCCGTATATATGACTTTCATTTAGGTTACCCCTTATTGATGTGTTTCTTCAGCTGGTTGAGTTTCTTCCACTCCAGGTGCCGGTTCCTTTACTGAATTATCCTCTTCGGCCTGGATCTGTCCAATGGCTGTACTATATTTTTCACCGACTCTGTCCCTGTGGTTGATACCGATCACAACAAACACCAAAAGGGCCAGAACACCAATGGTCATAAAAAAAATGGTAACCCTGTTCTTCACTTTTTTAAGGGTTTGTCTTGATTGCCTGGCATCTTTTCCGCTGAACCATCCCCATTTCATGCAGAGCCTGTAAAGACCGATGGTGCCATGAAGCTCTACACAAATCAAAAGAACAAGATATAGGGGCCACATATTGCCTGAAACCATCCTGTCTGCAGACAGGTAAGGATCAATGGACCCGGGATGTGTCAGCATGACATACAGATGAACCGATCCTGCAAAAAACATGATAAATCCGGTAATCGCCTGGATATACCATAGATTGGTATCTGTATGATTCATCATCTGCATCTGATCCCGAAGAATCCTGTGCTGTTTCCACGAGATGGGAAACTTTCTGATTCCCAGCAATGCATGAATGATAAAGAGTGTAAATATGGTGAAGACGGCAAAAAATACAACAATGGGAAAGCCATGCCCTGTCTCGGACAAAAAGGCCAGCTCCATGGTTCTTGCCACAAAATTAAAAGAGCCTTTCCCCAGGATGACGCTGCCCACAAGAAGCATATGCACCCACATGAACAACCCGAGGATCAGGCCGGTTCCGCTCTGGGCAAAATCAAGCCTGGCAGGTGTTCTGCTCTTTTTCTGATTTGATTCGATAATATAACTATTCAATTTTATTAGCCTCCTTTAGGTTACACTAAAATACATCCTTACAAACCTGACCGATCTGCCCTAAATTTTCACAGACAAAAATGCCATTGTCTTTGAATGCCTCAATTTTGGCTGCACCCGTACCGCTTGCACCGGATATGATGGCTCCGGCATGCCCCATCCTTCTTCCGACAGGTGCGGTAAGGCCGGCAATAAAGCCGACCACGGGCTTGGTCAGATTCTGTTTGATATAGACGGCAGCCTCTTCTTCTGCACTTCCCCCGATTTCACCCACCATGACAATTCCATGGGTTTCATCATCTGCTTGAAAGGCTTTCAGCACATCAATAAAACTGGTTCCATTCACTGGATCACCACCAATACCAATGCAGGTAGACTGGCCCATGCCAAGCTTGGTCAATTGGTCCACCACTTCATAGGTAAGGGTACCGGATCGTGAAATCACCCCGATATTCCCTTGTTTATGGATCTTGCCCGGCATGATGCCGATCTTGCACTCACCCGGCGTGATAATGCCCGGGCAGTTGGGTCCGATAAGACGGCAGTGCTTTAAGGCCAGGAAATGTTTGACCCTGACCATATCCAGGATGGGAATCCCTTCAGTAATGGCCACAATCAGTTCAACACCCGCATCAGCCGCTTCCATAATGGCATCTGCCCCAAAAGGGGGCGGCACAAAGATCAGGGATGCCGTGGCACCTGTTTGTTCAACAGCCTCCTGAACCGTGTTAAACACGGGCACATCATCCATTTTCTGCCCGCCTTTACCCGGCGTTACCCCGGCCACTATTTTTGTCCCGTATGCCAGACACCCTCTTGCATGGAAACTTCCTTCATTGCCCGTAATTCCCTGTACAAGAACCCTTGTGCGTTTATTTACAAATATACTCAATTCTGATCTCCTCTAATTGACGGCAGCAGCAATTTTTTGGGCTGCATCGGAAAGGTCAACGGCAGTGGTTAAATTAAGCTGTGCATCCTCCAGGATTTTCTTTCCTTGATCCACATTGGTGCCTTCCATGCGAACCACAACAGGAATATTGATACCGGTCTTCCTGGCTGCATCCACAATACCCTGGGCAAAAATATCACAGCGCAATATACCACCGAAAATATTGATCAATACGGCCTTGACCTTGCCATCGGCCAGGATGATCCGGAATGCATTTTCAACCTGATCCGAGGTGGCTCCGCCGCCCACATCCATGAAATTGGCCGGGGATGCGCCGGCATTCTTGATAATATCCATTGTTGCCATGGCAAGGCCGGCACCATTTACAATATTTCCGACATTGCCATCCAGCGCGATATAGTTCAAATGATAGTTGGATGCCTCAACTTCCAGGGGAGCCTCTTCATCAAGGTCTCTTAAGGCCATTAACTCTTTGTGCCGGTAAAGGGCATTGGAATCAAAATCAACCTTTGCATCCAGGGCCAGGACCGTGTCATCTGCTGTTAAAATCAAAGGGTTGATTTCAACCAGGGAGCAGTCATTGGCAATAAAAAATCGATACAGGTTGGACAGCAGCTGTGAAAATGGTTTCATGGCAGCCGACGGCAGTCCCAGACCGAACCCGACCTGCCGGATCTGGTAGGCCTGGATTCCCAGTAACGGGTTGACATATATTTTTATGATTCTTTCCGGGGTATCAGCAGCCACTTTTTCGATGTCCATGCCGCCGTCCCGGCTTGCCATGATCACAATTGATGCCGTGGCACGATCCACAAGAAGACTTAAATACAATTCTGTCTTAATTTTCTGGCCTGCCTCGATCAACAGTTTTTTGACAAGCCTGCCTTCAGGACCGGTCTGATGGGTGACAAGGGTCAT
>Ga0180007_10005182_pt1 | contig 13376 bp, 11 predicted proteins | sample MM_PC_MetaG_FD_121122 | JGI IMG/M metagenome (GOLD analysis project Ga0180007, IMG submission 121122) | Groundwater microbial communities from the Aspo Hard Rock Laboratory (HRL) deep subsurface site, Sweden - MM_PC_MetaG | ecosystem: Environmental > Aquatic > Deep subsurface > Groundwater... | reverse complement strand
CGAAGAAACAATCCACAGGATAAACGGAATCGAAAAATGGGCAATCGATATACTTTGCTATGACGACTGATTATTGGGTGGTTTTATTTTGATATCGTGCCTTAAAGGAATAACAAAGGCGAAAAACCTAGTACAAAACCCCAATAAAAGGAGACGTACAATGAAAAAAGAAAAATGCACTGGGATACGGATATTTTTTTCCACTACCGGGTCTGCTCACCAAGCTGTTTTCATTCTGATGGTGTTGCTCATTACACTTTTTATGATGGCGCCTCCTGTTTTTGCCGGTGCATACAAATGGAAAATCAGCCAGGGAATTGCCGAAGATCATCCGGCCTCTGCCAGGTGCAAACAATTCGCCCAGATTCTGGAAGAAAACTCCCAGGGCAGGATGAAGCTGACCTATTTTCCGGCAGGTGCCCTGGGGGACTGGTCCGAGCAGATTGAAGCCAACCGCATGGGAACCCTGGAAATAGGTCTCAATGCCGGTTCCACCTCCTATGATCCCAAGACCAATCTCATGTTCATGCCCTATCTTTTTTCTTCCTGGGATGAGGCACGGGCGGCCATTGGGTCAAAGGGATGGCTCACCCCCATATTTAACGAACTTTACGCGAACATCGGCCTCAAGGTGCTGGGTATCTATTTAAATGCCTGGGATGGCATGGCCTATACCGGTCGGGTAAAAAACCTGGTCAAAGTTCCGGCCGATGCCAATGGCATTAAGATGCGGGTCCCCCCCATTCGGATATTTGAGGTGTATGTCCCCACCCTGGGATTCATCTCCACACCCGTCGCCTATTCGGAAACCTTTACCGCCCTGCAGACCGGGATCGTGGATGCCAGGTCTGCCTGCCCTGCGGTTGAAGCATATGTGATGCGGGATGCAATCAAGACCTATGTGGCCACCAGAGATGCCTTTGAATACTGGTTTCTAACCATGAACAAAAAACTCTGGGACTCTCTTTCCGCCCAGGACCAGGCCCTGCTCACCGCCAGTGCGGACAAGGTGATGGCCGACCAGGCCATCGCAGCCGAACAAGACGAAAATGAATTTAAGGCAAAACTTGCGGCAGCCGGTGTCAAGGTCCATGAAGTCAGTGACCAGGAGTGGAAGATCTCCGCCGCAGCCGTCAGGAGCAAGGCATGGCCCATCATTGAAAAAGAATTGTTGGGATCCGAACTCATGGATAAAATCAAACAGCATGCAACCCCCATTTCCCAATAGGAAAACAGATGTCAGGTCCGGAAACCTCCTTTCTTTCCGGACCTGACCAAAGGGAGAATTATCCATGAAAACTGTCCGAAATACCATGACTGCCATCGACCAGGGGTTAACCACGGTTTTTTCATTCCTCCTGGTAATAGGCGGGGCACTCATGACCCTGACCGTGTTGCTCCAGGTATTGCTGCGCTACGTATTCAAACAACCCCTCTTCGGCCTGGAAGAGTTTTCCCGCCTGGTTGCCATCTGGCTCTATTTTCTGGGTGCCATTTACAGCACCAAAACCGACAACCATGTCCAGGGGGATGTGGCCAATAAATATGTCACGGGAGAACGGGCCAGGATGATCCTGAGAACCATTGTCTGGGCACTGTGTCTTTTAACCTGCCTTTTGTTTCTCTATCATTCCGCCACCTATTCCTGGTGGATCTACGGCACGGGGGAGCGGACCACAGGCCTTTGGTGGCCAAGAATCATCAGCGTTGGTTCCATGGTAGTCGGAGCCTTTTTCATGACCCTCTACAGTCTTGTCAACCTGATCAAATATGTGACAGCTGCCCTAAATCATACCCAAAGCGAATAGAGAGGAGCGCCCCATGACAATTGTATTTTCCCTATTAATGGTGGTCATAGTGATGATGCTCATGGGGGTACCCGTGGGATTTGCCTTTGGTCTCGGCGGATTTGCCATCATGTTTTTCACAGGACTTGACCCCCGATTTGCCATGCCGGCAGCCTTCCGGTCCATTGAGTCCTATACCCTCATGGCCCTGCCGCTTTTTATCCTTGCAGGCGGGTTGATCAGCGAATCGGGTATTTCCCGGCGACTGTTAAATTTTACCATGTCCATTGTGGGCAGGACTAGGGGGGGCTTAGGGGTTGTCTGCGTGGTCACCTGCACCATTTTCGGGGCCATATCCGGCAGCGCATCGGGTGCCATTGCCGCCATCGGGTCCATCATGATTCCGGAAATGACAAAACAGGGATACCCCAGGGGGTATGCAACGGGGCTGGTTGCCACCTCCTCCATGCTGGCCCTGCTGATCCCCCCCTCCATCCCCATGATTGCCTTTGCCATGACCGCACAGATTTCCATTCTGTCGGCATTTTTAAGCACCCTGATCCCCGGCCTTTTAATGATGATAAGTTACAGCCTGATCAATATTTTCATGAGCCGGCGCATGGAAAACCTGACCCTCCTGCCGGTTCAAACCACAGCAGAAAAAATCAAAGAGATCGGGCGCACCACCCGCCAGGCCACATTTGCCCTGTTAATGCCGGTCATCGTTCTGGGCGGTATTTACGGGGGAATTTTCACCCCCACTGAAGCGGCTGCCATCTCTGCCATCTATGCCGTGGTGGTGGGACTTCTCATCTACCGGGCCATGACCTTTAAAAAAATGTTTTCCACCATAAAGAGTGCCATGGTGACCTCGGGGGCCATTATGATTCTGCTGTTTTTTATTTTAATGGTTTCCAGAATCATGGTCACCCACCAGGTGCCCCAGCACCTGACCCAGGCCATGTTCAGCATCACCACCAATAAATGGGGGGTGCTGCTGATGCTCAATATTATTTTACTGCTCATGGGCATGCTGGTGGATGATGTGTCCGGCAACATCCTTTCCGCCGCCATCCTGCTGCCCGTGGCCCAGTCGGTGGGCATCGACCCGATTCACTTTGCCGCCATCTCGGTCACCAATTTATCCCTTGGCAATGTCACCCCGCCCTGCGCCCCCATGCTGTATCTTGCCGGAATGATCGGCGGGAACCTGCCCCTGAACGAATATGTAAAACCCGCCGGATGTTTCATGATATTCGGTGCATTGCCCGTGATCCTCATGGTTACCTATGTGCCTGAATTTGCGCTCATTTTAGTTGACCTGTTTTTAAGATAACCGTAAAACTTTTTAGGAGACACCCATGGAAAAAAACACCGTATTATATCATTGCAGCCAGAATGTGGGAATTATCACCCTTAACCGCCCTCACCGTCTCAATGCCATCAATATCGATCTGCTCAGAGGATTTATGGAAATGCTTGACAGGGCAAGATTAGATACCCATGCCCGGGTGATTATTCTCACCGGAGAGGGAACCTCCTTTTGCGCCGGAGAGGACTTAAAGGACACCGCTTCCGGCAAAAGCCTGGAACAATGGACCGACGAGGCCCAAAGACTCCAGGATATCCAGCGGATGACCATGAAACTTGGTAAACCCATTATTGCGGCGATCCCCGGATATGCCCTGGGCGGGGGATGCGAGTTTGCCATGGGGTGTGATATTCGCATTGCCGATGAAACCGCCGTGTTTGGATTTCCCGAAACCACGGTGGGCATGACCGTTACCAATGCTGGCACCAAATTATTGCCCCATCTTGTGGGGTTGGGCAAGGCCAAAGAGCTGGTATTAACCGGCGATTTCATCGATGCCTCCGAAGCCTTGAAAATCGGTCTTGTCAACCGGGTGGTAGCCCCGGACGCTCTCATGGCCGAATCTTTGGCCATGGCCGCCAAAATTGCCAGCCGGTCACCCCTTGCCACAAACCTGTCACGAACGGCCATTGACCAGGGCATGGAGGCAAGCTTCGACCAAATCATGGAGCTTGAAAAAAGCCATCTGCTCATCTGTGCCCAGAACGGAACTGAATATGTGGAAAAACGGCTCAAGGAAATGAACAACGACTAAACCGATCGTTACAAAACAACCAGACATCTTAAGGAGGGGAAAATGGAACAGACATTGTTTAATCCGGACATGGAATCCCTATCGCCTGCAGACCAGCAAAAAATGGAGAAAACCCTTCTCCTTGCGCAGATGGATTATGTCTTCGGGCACAGCAGGATGTACCAGGACAAATTTACCCTGGCCAATATTAAAAAAAATCAGATTAAAAATGTTCAGGATCTGGCCCTTCTTCCCTTTACCACCAAAAAAGAGTTGCGGGATTCCCAGAAAAGGCAGGCGCCTTTTGGTGATTTCCTGGCCGCCCCTTCCCACAAGGTCAGCCGGGTCCACCGAACATCCGGCACCACGGGCAGCTTTATCTATACTGCCTTGACCAAAAACGACCTGGCCCAGACCCACGACTGCGGCGCCAGGGCATTCTGGTCAGCCGGGCTGCGGCCCCACCACCGGGTGATCCACTGCTTAAATTACTGCATGTGGATGGGCGGATATACGGATCATGCCAACCTGGAGACAACCGGGGCTGCCGTCATCCCCTTTGGGGTGGGCAATGCCAAACAATTGATCCAGGTCATCAAAGATGCCGGAATAAATGCCATTTCATCCACCCCCTCCTATCCCAAACACCTGGAAAAAGTGATCAAAGCCGAATTCAACATGGATCCTTGTGAACTGGGCCTTGAACTGGGGTTGTTTGGCGGAGAACCCGGGCTTGACAATCCCGTGTTCAGAGATAGAATGGAAACCACCTGGGGAATGAAGGCCCAGAACGCCAACTATGGGGTGTCTGATGTGCTGTGCAATTTTGCCTCTGTCTGCCCGGACAATTATAAACTTCATTTTCTGGGACAGGGGGCATTGCTTGTCCAGCTGATAAACCCCATGACCTTGGAAGATATTCCCGTAACCCAGGGCGCCATCGGGGAAATGGTTCTCACCCATTTAAAGAAAGAGGCCCAGCCCCTGGTCCGGTACCGGACTTCCGATCTCATGGAAATTCTTGAGACAGGCCCCTGTGAATGCGGCAGGACAGGCTTCAGGTTCAAGATTGTGGGCAGATCCGACGACATGCTCCACGTCAAGGGCATCAATGTATTTCCCAATGGGGTTGCCATGGTTCTGGAAGATTTGGTTCCAGAAGTCACAGGCGAATTCCAGATTATGCTGACCCATCCCTCCCCTTACACCCACCTGGATATACGAGTAGAGCACGGGCATAAGATCACCCCGGACAAGATGACAGACCTGACGGTCAAAGTTGAGACAAAAATCAAGGAAACCCTTAATTTTCGAGGAGTTGTCAATCTGGTGAAACCCGATTCCATTGAACGGACGAAAATGGGAAAAGCCAGAAGGGTTATCCGGAATTATGAATAAATTATGTTCACATCTTTTCGCCCAATACCAGGAGTTAGATGATCTGGTGGCCCCCTTAAGTGAAAAAGAATGGGAGTTAAAAACCCCTTTTGATCACTGGACCATTTTTGACCAGGTGGCCCACATTGCCTTTTTTGACCATGAAGCCCTGGAGGCCATTGATGCGCCGACCCGTTTCAAAGAGCGGGCCAGCAAGGTAATGGACTTCATCCGTTCCGGTGAGAATTGGCCGGAACATTTCAACCCGATTTTGGGCCCCCAAACCCCGGGGGAATTATTGTCCCTCTGGCGGGATACCCGCACAGATCTTCTTAACCGACTGGAAATGATGGGTCCAAAGGATCGACTGGCATGGTATGGACCGGATCTGGGAGCACGCTCCTTTGCCACGGCCCGCCTCATGGAAACCTGGGCCCATGGCCAGGATATTTTCGATACCCTGGGAAAAAAAAGGGTGAATTATGCCAGGCTCAAACATGTGGCCCACATGGGGGTGAACACCTTTGGATGGAGCTTTAAAATAAGGGGGATGAAAGCCCCGGAACTCACGCCCTTTGTCAAGCTGTCAGGCCCCTGCGGCGAACAATGGGCCTGGGGAGACCCGGCCCAGGCAGACCGGGTGTGGGGAAGTGCCGCAGATTTTTGCCTGGTGGTTACCCAAAGGCGCAACCTGGCCGACACCCGGCTGGAATGCCGGGGCAAGGATGCCCGGCGCTGGCTTACCATGGCCCAGGCATTTGCCGGTGTGCCCCAGGAGCCGCCTGCACCCGGCCTTCGAAACATTGAATATTAACCGATCAGACTGCCTCACATAAGGAAAAGCCCCCATGCCAGACATCACCCAAGTATTGATTGCCAACCGCGGGGAAATCGCCTGCCGGATCTTGCGAACCCTGAATCGCATGGATATTCCCGGGGTGGTGGTCTATCATTTCGCGGACGCCGACTCCCCGGCCGTTAAAATGGCGGCAACCGCCGTACAAATCCATGGTCCCACACCCGTTGCCGCCTATTTGGATGTGGAAAACATGATCGCTGCCTGCAAGGAGACCGGCGCCGACGCGGTTCATCCCGGATTCGGATTTCTGGCAGAAAACCCAAAGTTTGCCAAACGGTTGGCCCGGGAGGGCATCACCTTTATCGGGCCACACCCCGGGGCAATGGAACTTTTGGGAAACAAGGTTTCGGCCCGAACATTCTGTATGGACAATGGGTTTCCCCTGATCACCTCGGTAACCGAGGCGGAAGCCAAGGAAAATTTCATTGAATCTGCCCGGAAAATCGGTTTGCCGATATTGATCAAGGCCGCGGCCGGGGGAGGCGGCAAAGGGATGCAGATCGTGCGGGACCATAGGAGTCTGGACCAGGCTGTCCTGTTGGCAAAAAATGAGGCCCAGCGTTCTTTTGGAGACGATGAGGTGTATGCCGAACGATTATTGGAAGAACCCCGTCATATCGAGGTGCAGATCATGGGTGATCTTCACGGCAATGTGGTGCACCTGGGAGAGAGGGAGTGTTCCATCCAGCGCCGTTTCCAGAAGATCATCGAAGAGAGCCCGGCCCCTATGTTGACCCGGGAACTTCGGGAAAAAATCTGCACCACGGCGGTCGAGATCGCCCGCAGGGCAAACTATCACAATGCAGGGACCGTTGAATTCATCCTGGCGCCCGACAACGAGTTCTATTTTCTGGAAATGAACACCCGTCTCCAGGTGGAACACCCGGTGACAGAAATGGTGACAGGTCTGGACCTGGTGGAACTGCAAATCCGCATCGCCCGGGGCGAGACCCTCCCGTTGGTCCAGGATCAGATCAAAACCACGGGGCATGCCATTGAACTTCGGCTCTATGCCGAGGACCCGGCGAACGATTTTCTACCGTCCACAGGCGCTCTTCTTGCTTATAGTCTGCCAACAGGCAAAGGGATTCGAATCGAAAACGGATTTGCCCGGGGCATGCAGGTGACCTCCGCTTTTGACCCCATGCTGGCCAAGCTGATTGTCCACGAAAAAAACCGGAATCAAGCCATTGCCCTGGCGTTGCAGGCCCTTAACGACACCCTGGTGCTGGGGGTGACCACCAACATCGACTTCCTGGCCCGGATTCTTGCCCACCAAGCCTTCAGGGCCGGCCGGATCCACACCGGGTTTATCCCCACCCATACAAAAGAGTTGGCCCCCTTGCCTCTGAACCAGGAGCAACGCGACCTTCTGCTGGCGGCTGCGGCCCTGGGCAGCCGGGAATTTAGTGACCCGGTCCTAACCGAACCCTATACATCCCTTGGCGACTGGAGAAACTGATATGCAACGCCGGATAAATTTATGCGACAAACCATACCTTGTCACCCGCATCGGTCCTCCCCGGACGCAACAGCTGAAGGTGGATGACGGGCAATTCCAGCCGGTTAGATTAACCTCAATGAAGAACGGCCAGGCGATGATCCAATTGGGGGGATCACGTGTTCACGTGCAGATGGCAGTTAAAGGAGAAACGGTGTATATCCGGGCCTTCAACCAAACCTTTGCCCTGGATATCCTGAACCCTGTGGAACAGGCGGCCCGGGGAAACTTCGAAGGCAACACCTGCCGGGCACCCATGCCCGGCACGGTGGTGACAGTGGATGTGGAAGCCGGTACCCGGGTCATGGAAGGCCAGTCCATGATGACCATCGAGAGTATGAAAATCCTGACGAATATTTGCGCCCCCAGGGAGGGTGAAGTGGCCCGGGTTCATTTTGAACCCGGGTCCACTTTTGGTAAGAATGCCGCCCTGATAACCCTGACGAAAAAGGAGACGGTATAAGATGCGCCGTATCAAATCCAAGGTGAATCCCCTGTCCTCTGACTTTTGCACCTATCAGCATCACAATCATACCCTTTTGGAAAAATTTCATGAGCACCAGCACAGGGCAAGGGTTGATCGCCCGGAACGGGATGTGGAACGGCTGAAAAAGCAAAATAAATTACGGGTACACGACCGCATCGATCTTTTGCTGGATCCGGGCACCCCGTTTTTGGAATTGTCCGTCCTGGCCGCCAACCTTGCCTATGGGGGCACGGTTCCTTCCGCCGGCGTGGTATCCGGTATCGGCATTGTCAGTGGGCTTGAGGTGATGATAATGGCCAGTGACAGTTCGATCAAGGGAGGTGCCTGGTATCCGCTCACCGTAAAGAAAATGGTCCGGACCCTGGACATTGCCATTGAAAACCACCTGCCCGTCATCCATCTGGTGGATGCGGCCGGTGCCTATCTGCCCCTGCAGTCGGGACTTTTCCCCGACAGGCACATGGCCGGACGTATGTTTCGGAACCAATGCATCTTAAGTGCCATGGGGGTGGAACAGGTGGCCTTGGTGCTGGGCCACAGCACGGCCGGGGGGGCTTATATCCCTACCTTGAGCGACTACTCGATCATGGTGCGGGGTACGGGCGGGGTGTTTTTGGGAGGCCCCCCCCTGGTCAAGGCGGCCACGGGGGAAGAGGTGACCGCTGATGAACTGGGCGGCGCAGACGTACACAGCGCCATCAGCGGGACAGCAGATTATGCCGTGGATTCTGAGCCGGAAGGCCTGGCATTGGTGCGGGAGATCGTCGGCACCTTTCCCGGAAGAGCCAAAAAGGCTGTGGAACAGCGGGAACCAGAAGATCCCTACTACGATCCCCGGGAACTTTATGGGGTTATTCCCGACGATGTTAAGAAACAATTCGACATGCGCGAGGTGATTGCCCGCATTGTTGACGGCAGCAGGTTCCATGAATTCAAACCCGACTTTGGCACCACAGTGGTATGCGGATTCGCCTTTTTGTATGGCTGGCGGGTGGGAATTATCGGCAACAACGGGGTGCTGTTTTCCGACAGTGCACTGAAATGCACCCAGTTCATGCAGATCTGCAATCGGGATCAGGTGCCGCTTATCTTCTTGCAGAACATTACCGGGTTCATGATCGGCAAGGCCTACGAACATGGCGGCATTACCAAGAACGGCGCCAAAATGCTGATGGTGCAAAGCAACCTGGATGTTCCAAAACTAACCATTATGACCAACGGAAGCTTTGGTGCCGGCAACTACGCCATGTGCGGCCGTGCCTTTGATGCAAGGTTTCTGTTCTCCTGGCCCAACTCCCAGATTTCGGTGATGGGGATGGAGCAGGCGGTAAAGACGTTAACCCAGATTCGTCTCAAGTCTCTGGAGCGACAGGGCAAAATTTTATCCAAACAAGAGGTGGACAAAATCCAGGAAGATATTTCCCAGGATTACCTGGAAAAAAGCGGCGCCTATTACGCCACTTCAGAACTATGGGACGATGGCATTATCGACCCAGCCGATACCCGTAAGGTTTTGGGCATCTGCCTGTCGGTTGCACTGAACCGTGAATTTGGCAAAACCCCCAATGGAATTCTCAGGGTATAACATCCTGTTTGATCTGTCAGATCTTCTCAAATTCTAATATACAATGTCACGCTGGAAATGGTTAAGCTTGGTCACTGTTATATAGGGAGCCATTCTAATTGGAACCGGAACTATCATTTAAAAGCGTATTTATAATCCGATGTTGATAATAGGATTTTTCTTTAAATCCGGCATAAGATGCTGGGAAATACAACAAGGAGACTTTCGCTTCATTATCATTTATGGAATCAAGGAGAACTGCAAACCGTTCTTTGGTGGATAAAAAGGTATTATCGACTAGGGGAAAATCAAAATATCCCACCCAGAACTCGGATGTTTTGTCTTTGCCTCCATCAAGATCGGCATTGATCTCTGAATCTAATTTGTTTGTTATCACTTTCAGTCTCACCTGGTTCCAAGCCCTATAGGATCGGTTTGAAGAAATAGTAAATTTTCGCCTACATTGGTTGCTTACAGGTTCATTATCATTTAGGATCAACTCTATGGGCCCTTTTTCCGTCCCTTCCTTTTGACAGATATCATTTTCTGTTAACGGCTGGCTGGGTGAAATATCCTGACATGTCTTGGTTAGATCAATGGTTATCCGTATACGTTTCTCCACATCGCTGAGGCTTTCCAATTGTTTTTTGGTAATTCTTTGGGCGATGGTGATTAAGTTGTTCAATTTTTTGTTTTTAAGCTTATCAATGTGATCATTAATCAATTTTTTCTTTGTTTTTTTGATTGTTTTTTCCAATTCCCCTGTTTGCAATAATCTATTGAGTGCTTTCGACTTGCATAGACTAAGTTCTTGCAGATCTTCTATCTCTTCATCTGTAAATTTGTATTCCCTTGGAATATCCCGAACAATATTTAATAGCACGTGAATGAACAACGGCCTCAAATCCATGGTTTCATGGAAATTTCGTGAAATCATCTCCAACTCAAGCAATTGGCTATCAATTTTATCCATAACGCATTCAATCCTATGAGTCCCTTCTGTATCGAAATTTTTGTCTTTGTCCAAGAACGAAGACAAAATCGTTGTAAACATGTCTTTTCGGACAGCATTTTCTGCCTTTTCCTGCTCACCAATAAGTTGAGTATACAAGTAAATTTTGTTAGAGGCTTCTCGTTGGGTGTATAGAAAATATCCCCCAATAACACTTATTAGGGCGGCTACGATAGCTGTTGCAGCCTTTCCGATAGCCCCCAGTTTGAACCAGAAATCACGCTTTTCCGAATTGAAAGATTCATCGGATTCATCTTCTTTACCGTGATCGACCATTTTTTTCTCCTTTGTCTAAAATGACTTGTCACAAAGCCTTCACAATCTTTGTCCGATTTATTTATCTTTGGTCATCGACAAAAGATCCACAAGAGGTATAACCATCTTCTTATTTGGGTTTAAAAGTGGTCAATAAAAGTAAAAATCCATGCAGAGAGAATTTGATTTTTAGATTCATTTCGGAATTGGAGCCTTGGTACGCAGATTGAGGTGTTACACTGCATTTTTTCGTTCAGAAATTGATAATTATTTGAAATTCAAATTTGGAATGTGAGCTTTGAGTCAACCCATCAAAAATAAATATCGAAAGGAACAGAGAATGTCAATAAGTGGAAAAACTATTATCCATAAGATATTTGATTCCTTTTACTCGAGGGTAATAATAGTAAAAAAAGCTGACGAGTAAAAATTCAAACATCTGGAAACCCGCATGCATCAAAATTCCGGGGGAGGTGGGCAGGGTGAATTCAAGGTTAGACAAGGTAGCTATGCTGGTTGAAAAATTCAGGATTGACTTCCATGCACGACAGTATTAAAAATAACCGTGCCATTGGATTAAAAACAGTGTTATTTATTTTAGCCGGATGTTCTGTGCAAACAATATTGAGGAGAATCTATGATCGAAACATATAGAGGTGTAGTTTACCCAAATCAAATAGATCATATGGATCATATGAATGTGCAGTGGTACACCGCTAAATTTGATGAGGCAACATGGCATTTGTTTTCTGCCATCGGCATCACAAATAAATACATTCAAGAGAATCAAAGAGGAATGGCAGCGTTAGAGCAAATCACAAAGTATAAATCTGAAGTAATAGCCGGAGATTTGCTTGTAATAAAATCCAAAATTTTAGTGGTAAAAGACAAAACCATTCGTTTTCTTCATGTAATGTACAATGCGGAAACAGAGAAGGAGGTTGCAACATCAGAATTATTGGGGGTTCATCTTGATCGATTGAAACGGAAAAGTTGCATTTTCCCGGATCATATAAAGGCTAAATCTAAAACTTTTCAGGAGATTTAACACAACGCGCATTTATTTAGTTTTAATTTTTATCCAGCACGTCACGTATTCTTTGGGCAAGATCCTTCATCACAATTGGCTTCAATAAAAATCCCTTAATACCCAGAGATAAGGCCTTTTCTTCAGAAATGGTTTCACTGAACCCGGTACAAAGCAGTATGGGGATATCGGGACGTATTTTAATCAATTCCGCAGATAGCCTGTCTCCAGCCATATTGGGCATAGCCATATCAGTGATGACAAGATCAAAATAATCAGGATCTTTTGCAAAGGTCTGAAAAGCCGACTGCCCTTCCTTGAAGGCTGTTATTTTATATCCGTATTTTTCCAGAATGCTTTTTGTCGTGTCAAGAATATTCTCTTCATCATCCACAAGCATAATCTTTTCTGTTCCCGTATTCAGACCTGGTTTTTGTTTTTCCGGGATAACTGCGGTGTCCCCTTTTTCAATTCTTGGTAAAAACACCTGAAATTTCGAACCATGGCCAAGCTCGCTGAAGGCGTTTATAAATCCATCATGTTTTTTAACGATGCCATCAACCACAGCCAACCCCAGGCCCGTCCCCTTGTCTGGTTGTTTTGTTGTAAAATAGGGATCAAAAATCTTTTCCAGGGTTTCTCTATTCATGCCATGACCGGTATCCCTTACTTCAAGTTTGACATACTTACCTGACTTCTGGATATTCCCTGATAATGGGTCCTGCAATGGAATATCAACATCGCTCAGCTCCACGGTTAATGTCCCGGTATCACTCATCGAATGGTAAGCGTTTGTGCAAAGATTCATAACGACCTGATATACCTGGGTGGGATCTGCCAATACGATTGCTCTGGATGAAATTTTTTCTATTATTTCAATAGTTGTGGGTATTGAGGAATGTAAAAATTTAACGGCTTCTTTGACGATAACATTTAATTTAAGCAGATTTTTTTGGTAATCTACCTGTCTGCTGATTGTCAGAATCTGTTGTACCAGTTCAGCAGCCCTTTGAGCGCCTTTAGCCACCTGATCTAAATTTTTCTTTATTTTCACAGGATCATTAAGGTTCATTCCTGCCATCTGAGTATACCCAAAGATACCAGACAAAATGTTATTAAAATCATGGGCAATTCCTCCGGCAAGGGTCCCAATAGCCTCCATTTTCTGAGACTGCCTGAGTAACGCTTCTATTTTTTTTTGTTCGGTAATATCCGTCAAGTTAACAACAAGACCGCTGTTTATTCCTTGAAAATTCTTAATTATTGCTGCACTAAGAAGAACATTGATAGTCCCACCATGTTTGGATAATCTCTTTGTTTCAAACCGAACTGGATTTCCAAATTTATAAATTTCTTTTATTTGTAATTTAGTGAGTTCTTCCTGGTCCTCAGGCACAAAAGG
>Ga0180007_10005181_pt1 | contig 13376 bp, 11 predicted proteins | sample MM_PC_MetaG_FD_121122 | JGI IMG/M metagenome (GOLD analysis project Ga0180007, IMG submission 121122) | Groundwater microbial communities from the Aspo Hard Rock Laboratory (HRL) deep subsurface site, Sweden - MM_PC_MetaG | ecosystem: Environmental > Aquatic > Deep subsurface > Groundwater... | reverse complement strand
GTGTCTATCTCACGAAGCATCTGGGCATCTTTGGCGGCGCTTCTGGTTGTAGCGGCTGCATTGGGCATGGCCATTCTGTCAGCCAGTCTCACGGCGAAGTTGAATACCTTCTTTCTGGGGGGTCTTAACTTGCCGTCCAGTATGTATGCCACCATAGTTGTATCGGTAGGTGAACTCAAAGTGAAGTATAGTTTAAGCACCTTGCTTACGGTATTGGGAGGGAAGTAAATCGTCTGTGTCGGGGAAGTAGTAGCCACCACCGGAGTGCCGCCAGGTGTGGCGATGGTTTTCCATGTGGCATCATCATCCAGCTTGTACTGGACGGTGAGCGTCTTGGCTGTAGTCAGCCCTTCGGTTATCAGGGTTATGGAGTACCAGTTCTTGTCAGTATCCCTGTATTCTTCGTGTATCCAGGAAGTCTCGAATCCGCCGTATGTCCTGAACTCGCCGTCCTCATTGATGGTCAGCCTGTCGGCGTCCTCATCGAAAGGTCGGGCCACACATCTCAGCGTGTAGTCTATCAGGGCAGGGGAGTACGCTTCATCGTCTGTGTCGAGCGTAAACTTGAGCATCAACTTCTTGGTGGTAACGTTGGCAGGGAAATAGAGAGTTTCAGACGGGGCTGAGTCAATCGTACCGAGCGAAGTCCATGAACTGTCGCCCTCTTTTTTATACCAGACCACGATAGTTTTAGCCGCTGCCGTGCCTGAGTTACGCACGCTCAATGAGTAGAATGTCTTGATAATGTTGGGGAACTCGCCCCTGAGCCATGACGTGACCAGGTCGCCCCCGCCCGTATCGAACTTGTAATCCGTGTCCTGTGTGACATCCCCGTAAAATCTCGGATGATGCATCCAGTAGATACCGTCTGTCGCGTGAGCGCACGCTAACCAGAGGCGCTTGATGCTATCAAGATTGGAAACAAGAGCATCCCGAACATTGGCCGATGAAGCAGTGAAGGTCAATTCTTTAATGTGGTGCCACAACCAATCGGTCGTGCCGTCTATCGTTTCCCATCGCCCTGCTAAGATTTCAACCTTAGTGCCGTACTCAATTACCGCATAAAGGTATTCGGAGTCCCCTGTAAGAGCCAAGACTCTGCCAACAAAAGCTACTTGCCCGGGGATGTAGTTCGTAGGCGTTACCATTGAAATAAGATTAGTCGCCAAATCATACTCATACAGACAACCCGAGTTAGTCGGGAAGTAGACACTCCCATTCCATTCTCTAGCGTTGATTCCTGTATAAGTAGACGAGTCTTGATGGATGATGGGGATTAGGTTCACGTTAGGCGGAGACGCCGGAACTTCCCATAAGGCATTGTTGGTGGAAACCAGAACCGTATCCTGGTGTTCCAGAATGTCGGTGATAACCGTAGTGGAGCTTCCGATAGTAGTAGCCGCTGTCCATGAGCCCGTGTTGGTCGGGTCGGTGGATGAATTTATCTCATAGTTAGAGGTATTGCCCCATAGCGTCAATCCTACGGTAGCCATGTACTTGACGTTTCCGCCCGCCAGCGTGGAACGTATCCAGTCGGTTATATCTGGGTCATAGTAGAAGTAGTTGTAGCTATAACCTAGCGCCACAAAGAGATAATCGCCCCATACGGCAAGGTCGGTGATGACATTCTCGAAGCATCTGACAGGGTCCCAGTCCGTGCCGTCCCATTTCAACAGATAATATCCGGCAACAGCGTAGATATCACCTCGGTACTCGATTAGCTTGATAACAGGCAGATAGGTAAAGTCCGATACCGTGACAGTGACGGCCATGTTGTTAGACCAGGTTGAGCGGCTAACCCCACCGTTCGTTTCCCATGACTCAACTTCAAACCTGACCTGTGTAGCGGCGGCATCTATAGTTCTGGTAACGGTCATGGCCTTGAAGGAAGTATTGGTATGCCAGTTCCCATTTGTCGTGCCTACGCCGTCGTTGATGTTCACCCTCATCTGGACAAATGTGTGTGAGACCTTGCCAAGACCGGAGAAGGTTATCTCTTTGCCTTTGAACAGGGCGAAGTTCTCAACGTCTTGGTAGAATATCTCTTGACCAAGTGCGGCCAGGTTTTCCTTGCCCCAACCGGAGCCTACAGGAACCTCATCCAAGTCAGTCCAGTTCGTAGTATCGAGTGTGTCGAATTTGGCATTACCGATAGCCAGCTCACACGTGCTGCCCATCGTGATAGTAGACTTGACGTACTTCGGGCCGATAAGTACAGCGCCCTTCCTACGGGCATCTGCACCAGGGGAGTTGTAATACCTCTTTTTATTGACGAAGTTCTCCTGTCCCATTCCGGCGTAGAAGTATTCCTGCTCGATTAGTTCCTCCTGCGCAGGGGGGATATGGGCAAACAGTGGGCGGTCTGACGTATACATTGGAGGCAATACCGCCGAGTCCTTGACCAGCCACATCTTCTTCTTGTTCTGGTCTACGTCAAGAAAAAAGTTATACTTGTCGTTGAGGTATTCTATCTGAACGTCGTATGGTTTATTCATTAGAACAATGACCCCGGCTTCTTTGGCGCAGTAACCGCCATCCTATTTTTCTCCTTGAGGGTTTCAAACAATACTTCATACTTTCCAGCTAATTTCATAGCACTTTCTATGTCTCTGCCGCCCAACAGTGAGCCGTGAGCATCAAGAATCTTGGCCGTTACGGCGGCGCATATCGCCCGTTCCCATGCGTCTGTTATCGGAGTGATGGCGTCAGTGTCACTGGAGAGCGAGGCAAACTTGCCGTAGCCCACCAGTTCAAGATGCTTGCCGCCTGAAGTTCCAGCCACACGAATGTATCGTGATGCACCCTTGTCTATCTCAACGAACGATACAGACTCCCAAGAGTCAATACCCATTTCGTCAGCCTCATTGCACTCATAGACCTTCAATACATGGTCTATCTGGAGAGGTAACAGATATTCCTGCCAGCCAGCCTCACAGCGGGCGTTATCAAAGTACGCCGTATCGGTAGTGGCGGTCACGTAGGAGAACTTAACTTCGGCCAAATCATCGGGGATAGCGGCTTCCACGCTCAGTAATTCAAACTCACCGCCGCCGGAGTGGTATGAGCTGTAGGTGGTGGTCGCCGTGCCATCCTGTGTCAGGGTGTAAACGGATATGCGGGCGTTGCTGGCCGCTGCGGTATTCACCCAGCAGTAGAAGGTGATTGTGCTGTTTTCCAGTTTCCTCAGATGGGGGTGGGTGTCTGAAGTCTGATAGACCGAACCTGCCGCCGTGTTCATTTCCAGAGAATAAGAACCGAACAGCTTAATCGTAGCTTCAGCAACAGCCGTAGCCGTAGCCACAGTATGCCCGTCAGGTGCGGCTGAAGAAGTCCAATCCTCAAAGTTGGAGTTTACCAGTATATTATGCGAGACTAAGGTATCGTCTATGACTGGCTTGCAAAGTGCAGGGTAGGCATCGTCTATGGCCTCGTTGATGAATGTGGTGATATTGGCAGGGTCGAAGGAGAATAGTTCAAAAGTAACAGCCGTAGCGATTTGCGCCGCAAAGGCGCTGTAAACCCTAACCGTCCCTGTGTCCTGGTCGTTGTCCTCGATTCTCTTGGTGGCCTGTGTAGACCCTGAAGTGGTCTTGACGTACCATCCCTTGAGAGTGCTGTCGGGATATTCCTTAAGGGAAGTAGCGACAATAGTCGAACCGTCTGCCGCACCCGCCGAACTGGTAGTGCCTGTTACCAAAGACCCTATTGAGCGCAGGGGGCGCTGCCTGAAAGTTAATAGAGTGGTCATCTACCCATCACCTCGATTGTGGATTCAACGGTAGTTACGATTGCGGTATCGGTGGCAGCCACTTTCCATCTGGCCGTTCCTGTTACAGGGGCAGCAGGAATCGTATAGGACGCATAGGTATAAATCCCCGTAGACGCTGTGCTCATAGCCGCAGCAGTTGCCAGAGCGGCCCCCATAGGGCCGGTAATGGTTATTGTAACACTTGTCCCTGGGGCAACCAGCGCCCCGTTGCCGTCATAGATAACCGCCTTAAACAAGGGAGTCTGGGCTATGAAGGCCCTCTTGGGGCAGGAAAGGATAATGTTTAACGGTTGTGTTGCTGCCATATGTTACTCCTTTAGATACTCACTTGCCATGCGGCAATGTTGGCTGGGATATCCACATTCCCACCACCTAAGATATTGGCTATCGGGTCTCCTGCAGCATCGAAGAACGCCCAGTCGGAATCTTGTGCGCCGAAGTTTCGATTGGCAACGAATAGGATTACTAATGCCGCACCTTCTTCAAAGGCGTTGGTAATCATGGCGGCTGTCATGGCCGGAGCACTTGGGTCATTGCCTGTTGGTGTGCCAAACTCAGTCTGCCAGTGATATGATGGCAGCCCATAGGTTGATATCCTTCCGTTAATTGTATTGAAGGCGGTATCAAAGTTGGCCACTGAAGATTCGTAAGAATCGTAGCAGGCTATGTCGGTAAAGGGAAGGCAGGCCAATTCTATCGAGTTGTAGTGAGCGTTGTCAAAGTAGGTCATCACCTTGGTAGTAAAAGGGATATTTGTATACCCCTTCACGATTGCACGGCATTGTTTGATGTATGTCGCTGCCTGCGAAGCGGTATAGTTCAAGGCAGCCGCCGCATACGAGTAGTTAATTTCGTTCTCAATACACAGCGCCACGACATTATCGTATGCCGATACCGTGTTAGCAAAGCCAGCCACAAAGTCGTCCCTGTAATTCGCACCTGAAATAAGAAAGTTCTCTGTGGGCGGGTCAAACTTGGTTTCCCATTTCAGGACTAGTTGAGGAATGACCAGCATCTTGTGCTGATAGAACAGGTCAAGCGCCGTGCTGAAATGGGTCGTCAGTCCCGACTCATGAGGGAACACCATATGGACAATCCGTATCCCCTGGGTCTGCATCCAGGCTAGTTCCGCTTCCATGATTGCCGGATTGCCTGTTTCGTAGTAGCGGCCATAAGTGCCATTGACAAAGCCGTTGTAGCCCATGTCAAGGCCGAGAAGGTTTCTTTTGACACCATTGAGGATAAAGTGTCCGTCTTTATCTATCGTGACATGTTCAACCGATGAGTCCCCCCACGTAATGTCTCTGTTTAACTTATGGGACATACCTATGAGTGAACTCATAGAAGCCCTCCTGCCATAAATCTAGCGACAGATGAAGGGCCCGGGGCGGCCGAAGTGCCGTACTCTATGTGAAGGGTTGCCTCATGGGAGTTTCCTTCTTCTATTGATTTGGGCTCTCTCACGGTTGATGCTGATTGTGTCGTTCGCCCATCATGGTCATCGACAAAGATAACCATATGTTGATTCGGAACCTTCCCCGGCCTATCAACAATCTCCTGGATAATCGTCTTGATTTCAGGCGTGTTATAGTTTTGATTTGCCGACCATGCCGCAATAGGGTCCCAGTCCACTTTGGCTGTGGTGATGTTGTTATCGTTCGCACCACCAACCACCGTTCCACGCCTGCCCTGGTAGTTGGCTATATTGGAGAAAGCAGCCGCATCATCTACGTCTTCCCCGACGATATACGCCTTCACTACCGTTCCGGTACGGTTATAGGTAGCCTGGAAGGTGATGTATGCGGTGATGATTGTTTCTCCTTGAGCAATGTTGACCATGAAACGATAACCACCACCGCATTTGTAGGCGTTCGATGTATTATAGCCTATGAACTGCCGTACAGAGGCAGAGTCTAATGCCCACGCTGCCCCTCCTGACCACTGGACATGGGTATCGTCAATCGTCTGTACGTCTATAGTCGTTGACATTTCTGCTCCTACGCGGCATCTATATCGCCGTCGGTATTCATCGGCACCCAGACAATCTCCCAGGTAATCGCAGAGGCTTGATTCCCCGAATCACCGTACGTCACCGTGATAACCCCTGAAGTAACACAGGTCACTACCACCGGCGTGGCTTGGGCAATCGCTACCCCTACGCCATCAGTAGCAACCATGTTGTCAGAAAGAGTCCCCGTTATCGAGAGAATCGTCCCGGCATCGAGTCCGGTCAAGTCCTTCGTCGCGCAGATGTCAGTTCCGGCAAGCGCATCCGGCGTGATGGTCAGCTTACAGGTATTCGCAGCAGCAGGATGAGTCGCGGTTACACGCCCTATGATGGAGAGTATCATTACCGTTCCGGAGAAGGCAAAGAGATTCCCGCTTGTCAATGGATTGGAACTCGTCTTGGTAGCGAATCTCTTTGTTCCGCCATACATTGACGTTAAGGCGGCAAGACAAGCTGCCTGAATAGCGGCAGCATCGAGAGCGGCATCGGTTACAGTTTTGATAGCATCAACTATCCCGTCCACCACCTGTAGCTCGGTCACCAACTCTTTGATGTAAGCCATAGCCTCATCGGTATCTGTTACTGCTCCGGTAGCTGCCGCCGTATTAAGTGCGCCGAGCACAGAGGCAAGGGCAGCACTATCCGTGCCCCTCATAGCTGTAGTGGGGATTGCAGCAATAGCCGCTGGTATCTGGTCTAACAGCATGTCATTAGCGCTGTTAGCCGTGTTCGATGCCGGAATAGCAGTATTAAGCCCGCCTGCCATTTGAGCTAGAATAGCTGCCAGGTCGGTAGCATCTAATGTAATGTCTGCACTTATGGGGAATCCTACTTCGTCCTGTGGTAAAGGCATGTTATCCTCCCTACACTATGTCGTCGTAGGCGAGATAGCTGACGCAAATCTTGGCCGTTGACGTTTCCCGTGCGAATTGCAAATTTTCCAGATTGGTTTTACCCATGACGGTATGGGTGGAATTAACCTGCCATAGCTCACCTGTTGTGCCAGAAACAGGCGTGGTGGAACCATCCCATGTCGCCCGTATAGCATCATCCTGCACGTTGATACGAGCGCCCTTAATCCTGCTTGTGATATAGGCTGCCGTCAGCGCCATAGGCCCAGCGACATCCAACATCTCCATATCCACTACCTTGTAATCATAAGAACTTACCATGTTTGTTTCTCCTCTAGACTCCTCTGGCCACATCTGCCTGTGACGCCAGTGACTGTATCCTGACCGACATCTCAGATTGAGTGCCGACTACCACAAAAGCTATTAGCTCTCCATCAGCCGTGAGCATGAAACTTGGGCCGTTTTTTATCTCATCGGCCTTCAGCGTCTTTAGCTCACTGACACTTACCTTCTTCATTTCGCCTCCCGCAAATCGAACTTCTTGTTAGGATTGATTAGAGTTAAATCCGGAAGCAGCATCAAACCATGCAGTTCAACCGCTTCAGTCATTACAGCCTTTACCACATCAAGGGCGGCGGGGCATTTTAATCTGTATTGCACCTGGGCAAACTTGGTATTACCCACCATGCCTTCACGTGGGTCTTGAATCGGAAACTCGGCACATACGTCAGGCCTGTTCTCATAGACGGTACACTTCATATCCTTAATGAAAGGACATCCATTCTTACAGGAGATAAACGTCTTGCCATTCTCATCAGTCTCAAGATACCTCCCTGTATCTTCTATGACCTTGAAAAGACGCTTGATATCGCTCTCTGATACGTGTAGCTTGTCGTAATGGCAGCAGGCAGCACACACCCCCCCGGGGCAATCGAGCATTTCCTTTAATCTGCGTCTTGATGCATAGTTGTCCTGCAAGGGCATCGGAACAACCTTATCCCTGTAGGCAATCATGACGTCCAGCCAGAACTTATCATCCTTGTGAAGTTCTCTGTCCCCGTAGTATTTGGCAAACATCTCCTGCTCGGAGAAACTAAGGTCGGCCATCATCCCTCCTTAATAAAATCGGGGCGGGTATTCTAGCCCCCCGCCCCACGGGTGTTTTATTCAGTTGTCTAGGAGAACGCAACGCTGCCGATGTTCTCGACCACAATCCACCTGGTTGTAGTTGTAGCAAAGAGCACCAGGCACTCAGCCGTGGCATTGAAGGTTGCCACATCGTTAGTGCCATCGAAGGTTAAGCCAGTAGCCGTAACAACGTGGTTCTTCGCGCCGGAGTTGGCCTTATCCCAGATGATGAGGAACGTGCCAGCCGTCGGAGCCGCCAGCGTCATGGCCAGGTCAGCCGCATCTGCACTCAGCGTCACAAAGCCAGACGTGGCGATAGCGCCGCTCGCGGTGTAGTTCTTCTCAGCCAGTCCGAAGGCCTTTGCAGCTGCAACACTCAGCCCGCCGGAAGCCGTCAGCACGCCGGTAACACCAAGAGTACCACCAACTGTGGAAGCACCCGTGATGTCACAGGTGCTTGCCATCGTCACAGCGCCGGTGATGTCGCAGGTGTCACCAAGAGTGGTGGCACCGGTAACACCAAGCGTTGTGGACAGGGCAAGGCTGGCGGCACTGATTGCGGTAGCGGTCAGGTAGGTGTTGGGGCACAGGATTGCTTTTGTGGTACTCAACATGTACCCGACTTGCTGAACCGTAGTGCCGGAGCTGGAGCTTGCCTTACCTGCCGTGCTAGACAGGTAGAGTGGGGATGTCTCGTCGCCGGAAGCGGCGAGTGTATACGCCGTCCACACACCTGAACTCAGGTAGTAAGGCGCTTCTACCTCAGCCGCCAGACACATGTCAATGGTTTCCCCGGCAGCGCCGTCCTCACAGGCCACCGCTACAGCCGTAGCAGGGCCGGTTGTGGTAGCGAGCTTGAAACCATCGTTGGATGTATCGCAGGCCAGCAGGTCGCCCACCGCAGCAGCGGCGTACAGAATCCCACGGAACCTTCCCCAAGAATGGAGAATGGTTTTCTTGTTTCTATCAGTGTATGCCATTTAGTTGAACTCCTTAAGAAAAAGCCGTTGATTTGGTCGGCTCAACGGTTAATGCCACTAGGCTGTTACCGTGCCGTCAGCGTCAATGCCGGTAATCTTGCAGGAAGCCACGAGGGATTCCATCATCAGGCCGACATACCATCTGACGACCAGTTCGTCCTTGTTGGTTCCAGGAACAGCCCGCCACGGAATGACCTCAATGTTGCCGGTCTGCACACCCTCAAGCGCCCCGCTTTCGAAGCTGAGGACAAAGATGGATGTGGTATAACCGCCAGTCTTGGCGCTGAAGGCGCCGGATGACGTCAGTTCCGTCTCCACGATGAAGTCAGAGCCATACCAGGGCAGTCCGCCCCAGGTTATCACAGGCATACCGAATTCATCACGGCTTTCCGATAGAGCCGAGACGCCGCGCAGGTACTTCGTCACGTTCCGCTTGAGACCTTTGGATGACAGGATGCAGGCTGGCTTGAAGCCCTTTATCGTGTCTATCGCCTGGTCTACGCGGGCCATGCTGAGAGCTACCGCAGCGGTGTCGCTGCCATCTATCAGGATGGAGTTATAGGTTGAGTCCGCAATCAGGACATGGAGCCCATCAAAAGCCTTGCTGTTGGAAGTGACGCTGCCATATACAGCGTAGTCCCCAAACTTCTCTTTAAGAGCCTTCGAAGCGGCCTTTACCAAGTCCATTTGCAGGTCAATCTCGTTGGAGCGTGTTCGTTTCAGGTAGTCATCCAGTTCGGCGGCGCTGATAAGTATCTTGGTGGTCGCCGTATACGGAGTGTAACCCGGCTCGTTGTGAACCAACGGCTCATTGACAGCATAGAACTCAGCCGCAGATTCTGTAGTCCTGCGGACATAGGTCAATGCGTTGCCAGTAATATCTCTAAAACCCATACGAAGCAGAAGCGGGTCATCTTTAACAACCGTCTCAATAACCGCAGCTTCAAACGGGCTAGTAGCAAGCTTACTGGCTTCTACTAACGTTTGTGCCATTTATTCTATTACCTCTTATTTTTCTTTAACTGTTCCAACCCCAGGCGCATTTTTTCCTCAGTGGTCATGTTGCGCCAGTTGGCTAGTGGTGCCGAAGGAGTCCCCGTGTCCACCTTCAAAGACTTCTTGGGTGCTTCTTTGGCTGGCTCTGTCTTTTCGGGTTCCTTAACTTGGGGTTTCTGTGCGGTCAACGCCTTAGCTTTAGCGACAACACCGTCGAAAGAAGTCCTCTTCTCACATGCTTCGTGATAGGCATTCTGTATCTCCGACACCTCTGGCGGTAGAGTTTGTGCCATAGGGTCGTAGCCAGCTTTTCGGATGAGGGTGAATATTTCATCCACTACATCCTTCGCCTGCACAGCAAATTTCATGTCCTGAAGATGCTTTGCGCCTTCAGTATCTACCAGCTTTACTTGCTGCGAGAGCGTGCCCTTAGACTCATCTAGTGTGCCATCCTGTGCTCGTGCTAATAGGTCAAGTTTGGCATTCTGCACGGCCTGTTGTATCCCCAGCGCCATATCCCTTTCTTTAGCCAGACGATTCGCAGCACGGTCAGCTTCAGACTTGGCTTTCTTTTCCGCCTCTAGTTCAAGGCGGTAAGCATCGTTCTGTTTGCGTAGGTGCTCCAACTCCTCTGGTGGATTGGGTTCTGGTTGTGCAGGCTCGGCGACTACTGCTGCCTCCGTTGCGACGACCTCCTCTGTTGACGAAGTCCTCTCATCTTCCGGCATGTAAACCTCCTCTTAAACAAAGAGCACCCCATTTCTGCGGTGCTCAAGGTTCGCTATATGTTGAACTAGTAGGTAATGTTCTTAACCCGCAACATCTCACGCTGTATCTCATAGACAAGCGCCCTCATATAGATGTCGTCGGGCTTGACTGCTAATAGATTGGAAGTCAGGTGATATACCTGCTCTAATTTCTGAACCGTATTCTTCAGGCTATAGGTCGTCTTTTCCTTTACATCAGGGTTGATGGCGTTCTTGAGTTCCTTCTCATAGTTCCGTATTGACGACTGCAAGGAATTGACAAAGTCATGATTGGTCTTATAATCAACCGAGCGGTTGGCCTTCATGGTATACGCTAGGTTATAGGCCTGGTTCATTTGATTTGTTAATCTGTCGTAGTCCTTCTGGTACTGGATTCTATCTATACCTATCGGAGTGCCGCGATTCTCCATACCCATGTCGGCCAGCATATTGCGCACAATGCCGGAGGACTTGTCAGTCTGGAGAGTATTGACATACCCCCATATGTAGAGCTTGGCGTCTATGTCGGGATTCTCGCGCCTGAAGGAATATCGGGCAACGCCCTGGTCGTCCTTAGTGGCGGGCAGATTCCAGTATCCGGAACGCGAGATATCGTCAACGTCTGTCTTGTAGAGAACGTATTTATCGGGAAGGTCACGCCCAGCTAAGTGCGCCCCTCTCATCTCCTGATAGGTTTCCTCACCCCACTTCTGTATGAAATTAGCCCTGTTCTCCTCGATTATCTGGAAGTACTCATCTTGTCCGTAGGGAATCTGGGAAAGCCTGGGGTCATTGTAGAACGCTTGCTCGTATTCTCTGTAAGCTATCATATAGCCAGGGATAGAATCTTTGTCTATCTGGCTCATGATTTCGTAAAGTTTGGGGAAGTCCTTCTCCTGTTGAGCTAAGTCCTCGCCCCTCTTGCGTCCGGCAACGGATATTTCTTCACGCCATGATTTGACTGCCTCGAGAGTTCCACCAGCACGGTCTAGCTTCTTTTCAGCTAATGCCAGCGAAGCGGAGAAGTTCTGTTTGGACTCGGTATCCCGCTTCTGGAGTTCTAATCGTTCCTTCTCATTGGCGAATCTGCCAGCGCCCTTAGCCAGACGCTCCTGGAGCATGGCCTCTTTCATTTCCCTCAGTTCGGGAACATCATCTAAGGCTCTGGCCTTTCGCTTATTACTCTCATCCTTAGATTCCCAGAGCTGTTGATAGTCCATGCCATGTAACTCTTGGGCTAGAGCATTGCGCCTTTCGTAATATCCCTTTGTAGCTGTGACCGGAGTAGACGCGCCGCCGACAAACTCCCAGAAGCCCCTTGAGAGATTGTCATTGAAGGTATCTTTGGGAAGGCTCTGCACAAATGCCCTAAACCATATCGGGAGAGTTCCTTCGGCCACAGAGTACTTCGTGAAATCTTTGAAATCGGTTACAGACTGCCCGACATACGTTTCACCAAGTACATAATCCAACCCCATCCGTGCAGCCATTGAAGCACGCCCTCTGAGAAACCTGCCCCACGTACCCAGGACTGAGTTGAAGTCAAACGTGGTATTAGGGTCATTGTGGGCGGCGGTAATCGTTTGCCCGATGAGCTTGTTCATAGCCATTGGGAAACCGCCCAATCTGTAGTATGTATTGCCAAACTTTACGCTGAAGTAGTTGGGGTCGGCGGGATTCATGACAGGCTCTTGGCCTACGGCTTTAGCCAGCAACCAATAAGACAGATGCGCCGATGTCTGGAAGTGGACAAATGACTTGAGCGCCTGATTGTTGGTAAGCCCGCCCGTCATGGCATCGCCCATCAAAGATAGCCACGACTTGTAATATCTTGGAGCGAACAGAAGCGAAGTCTCTATCAGTGAAGCAGAAGATGAACCGCCTGCTCTGGCAGCGCTCAATGAGCCTGTGAACTGCTCGATGAACTTGCCCAGCGCCATTGAATCTCTATCACTCATGAACGGCTTGTATCTCGCCATCCACATCTCGGTTTTGAGAGTGTCAAGCCCAGCTACAAACGAGCGCTCGAACGGCTCAGAGATAGCACCGATAACGGGGAGTTTATTGATAATTCCGGCGCCTTCCATGAACTCGGAACTGGAGTATGTCACATGTCCTCTCTTGATAGCTGAGATGACTTCTTCTTTATATTTGGCTACGTAGCCGGTCATGAAGTCCTTATCCCAAAAAGAGCGCATCATGTTGCCCCAGCCCTTCGCCCATACTCTCGGCTGGGTGAACAGGCTCGGCAGTCCATGTATGAACATTGTCCCCATGTCGTATCCCGTAACGAGAAACCTTAGAACCTGGTTAAGGCCCGGAACGGTACGGAGCAGGACATTCGGATACTTCGGCCGGAATAAGGTCTCTATTTGAGATGCTAACTTAGGGTCGGCCTTGTATCCCTCAAGAGCTGGGATACCCTTGATGGGATTGAGCCTGTTGAGATTGTCAACTATCCCCTTGAGTCTACCAACTTCGGCGTTCTGTGCCTGTTGAGCTTCAAGAAGCATATTCTGTATTTTCTCCCTGGAAGCGCCGGACTTAATTGCGTTGGCGATATCATTTGAGAGACTGGCTACAGAGTTAAGGGTCGCTTTAGGGATAGCGCCCTGATACCTTTCGAGGGCATTGATTCTTGTTTGAAAAGCGGCAAACCTGGACTGTGCAGCCTTGAGCGCAGATTCCTCAGCCCTCGGAAGTTTAACCGTGCTGAACTCTTTGAGAACTTCGGTTAGTTCGTGGTCGGCGATAGCCCTTCCCCTGGACGCTATGCCACGCTCGAGCACGGAGAATACATCATTGTCATATTCCATGCCGTAATCGAGTGCGTCTTTGGCCTCGTCTATGACACGGCCTTGCTGCCATGTCCTTTCAAAGAATGGGCGCTCTGCACGT
>Ga0180007_10005180_pt1 | contig 13379 bp, 14 predicted proteins | sample MM_PC_MetaG_FD_121122 | JGI IMG/M metagenome (GOLD analysis project Ga0180007, IMG submission 121122) | Groundwater microbial communities from the Aspo Hard Rock Laboratory (HRL) deep subsurface site, Sweden - MM_PC_MetaG | ecosystem: Environmental > Aquatic > Deep subsurface > Groundwater... | reverse complement strand
TAAATAGCCTCTATCTTCTGGTCTTGTTCTTCTAATTTTTGAAGTATTGGTTGTTCCATGTCTCTTATTATAGCACTTCGGAAGTTATCTGCTAGTTATTAATAAGTATATATTTATTTTCTCTTAATAACTTGATTTGGGAAAAAAATAAGTTCAGGTACATACCTGAGTACGTACGTGAGTAGGTACTTTTTATAAAACAAAAAACACCCGAGAGGGTGTTTTTTAGTTGCCCGGGAGGGACTCGAACCCCAGAATGTCCCGACAAAGTCGGGATGCCTTAATTTTTATTATTTATAAAAGTTTTTATTATATAGCTTGGATTTTTCAAAGATTTTAAGTACTTTTCTCTTCGCATAGCTTCTTCTCTGGATTGATATTCTTCCGAATAAATTATTTTAAAAGGCAATCTTCCCTTGGTCGCCTTTACTCCACCTCGATTATGTCTATTAAGTCTGTTTGTTAGATTTTTTGTTTGACCAATATAAAGATTGTCGTCTTTTAAGCTTTGTAAAATATAGACAAAAAAAGATATAGAATTATATACAAGGTTGGGGCGGCAGGATTCGAACCTGCGAGTGACGGAGTCAAAGTCCGTTGCCTTACCACTTGGCTACACCCCAACTTTATATATAATTTAAACTTAATGAACCTGCGAATGTCCCGACAAGTCGGGATGCTTTTTGCCACTTGCTTTGTCCGCCTTGGGCGGAGCTACCGGGCAGGATTTATTCAACTACTTTACCGCCGAAAATCTCTAGAGCGGAGTCAAGCAGATTGCCGTTCTCTTTGGGTTCTTCCTGAGATTTTTTTTCTGCTTCTTCTGATTTTTTGGGCAAAATAGTTTTGTCGATGTTGATTTTAAGAAGAATTGGCAACCCCAAAATCTTACCAAAAACCTCTTCCACTGTCAATCTATGAGAGGGAATTTCCAATTTTTCTTTATAAAATTCATAGGGAGTGGCCAAGATGATTTTGTTGCCTTCTGTGGCAACGGCTTGGCAGTTGGTCAAAAGAACTCCCAGAGAATGATTATAGGGTTTGATGTCAATCAAAAGTTGAGACCAATTTTTAGTTACTTCTTCGAGAGTGACTTCTTTTCCCAATGAGTCACTTTTTGGTTCTGTTTCTTCTGGAGTTTTTTCAAAAGCTTTTTCAGTTGGGGATTTTTTAGGAGGAATATTTTTGACGGGAGGAGCGGTGGGTTTTTCTTCAATAATTTCTGGTGAGGTAACGGCTTGGGAACTGGCAGGAATAATCCCTGTGGCTTTGATGACCGCCATTTCCAATGGCAGTTGAGGCAACATAAAAGCGGAAATCTTATTTTTTGCTTCAGAGAAAATATCAATAGCTTGCGTGATGGCAATCAGGTCGCTCTTAGAGGCCAGGCCTAGCATCGCTTCAATTTTTTCGTTTGTGGCTTCATAGCTGAAATATTTTTTTAGTTCCGGATCAACTTTAAGAAGCATAATTTGTCTCAAATAGTTGATGAGAGATTTTGTAAAAACAGCCAAATCATAGCCATTGTCGAGAAGTTCATTAATCTGAGCGATGGCCAAAGAAGATTTTTTTTCTAGAATAGCTTTTCCAATTGAAGCCACGGTTTGGTTTTGAGTGGTGCCCAGAATTTCTTCCACTTCTTTGGCAGTGACTTCTTTGTCTTCGAGAGAAATGATTTGAGAAAAAAGAGTTTCAGCATCTCGCATTCCACCTTCGGCACTTATGGCAATCATTTCTAAAGCTTCTTGATCAATTTTTATTTTTTCGGCTTTGGCGATAAGTGTTAATTTTTCAACTATATTTTGAATGGGCAAACGAGAAAAATCAAATCTTTGACAACGACTGAGAATGGTCTCCGGTACTTTGTGAATTTCGGTAGTGGCCAAAATAAAAATAACATGAGCGGGTGGTTCCTCAAGAGTTTTGAGAAGAGCATTAAAAGCTCCAGTGGAAAGCATATGAACTTCATCGATGATATAGACTTTGTATTTGAGTTTGCTGGGAGGAAGGGCAATGGTTTCTTTGAGCTCTCGAATGTTGTCCACGCCAGTATTAGAGGCGGCATCAATTTCAATAATATCGAGAGCCTTACCCTCATCAATCATTTTGCAATTGGAACACTTTTCACAAGTGATGGCGACTTTTGAATCTTCACAATTAATGGTTTTGGCTAGAATTCTGGCAATAGAAGTTTTCCCTGTTCCGCGAGGACCAGTAAAAAGATAGGCATGAGAGAGATGCCCTTTTTCAATCGCTCCAATCAAAGTTTGCGTGACATTTTTTTGTCCAATAATCTCAGCAAAGTTTTTTGGCCTGTATTTTCTATATAGCATAACTACAAAGATACAAATTTTTTATTAGGTCAATATAAAACGAGGTACCTTTTCTAAAAAGTCCCCGCTTATATTATATTCCAAAAAGTTATTTTTTGAAAACGATGAATTTATAGCCTAAAAAATTCCAAATTAGCCCCATAATACTTCCTGCAGCAGCACCAACCATGCCCCATTGTTCCGGAGTCATTCCAGGAAAACTGATTGATTTGAAAACATAGGAAGCCACTAGGACATTAATGACAAATCCAATTAAACTGACAATGAAAAACTGAGTGAATTCTTGGCCGGTTTTCCCTTCTGATTTTTTTTCAAAAGTCCAATATTTGTTCCAAAAATAGCTGTTGATGTTAGCAACGATGAAAGAAGTGGCTTTGTAGATGGAATAACAAGTGAGAATCACGAAGCCTAGATTTAAAAGAGAAGTTTTGGCTTCAATATAGAAATAGTTTTGAAAAACAAAAATAAGAATAGAAAGGACTCCCAGATCCACCAAAAAATTCATCACCCCAGTCACTCCGAATTTGGCTATTTGCCAAACTACCTTAATTTTTCGACTAATTAAATGCGCCAAAAACAAACCCAAAGGAGTGGCAATAATAAAAAATAGGAAAATAGAGAGAGCCATCTTATAACTGAATAATTCCGGTCGAATAGCTTTTAGGATAGGTGAAAAAAGGAGGCCAATGACGAGTCCAGCCAAAGCTCCAAATAGACAGTCTTTTCTGCCCATTTTTATTTTTATTTCTTCCATATTTTTATTTTAATCTGTTTTTATTTGATTAAGTTCTTTTTTCAGTTCTTCCAAGTCAGGCGCCCATTCATCGATAACGTTGATATTTTGAGAAACTGTTTTTTCTTCATTTTCTGCTTCTTCTTCTGAATCAGGATTTGGCAAAGCGTTATCTAATTCCAAAGGAGTAATATTTTTTTCTTTGGCTCTTTCTAAGACATTTTCAATTGATCCCCAGTCAGAATCAATATCTCGAGGAGTGACCAAGGTGACTTCATCTCCCGGCTCCACTTTGAAATAGGTGATAGAAGCCAAAAGGACTTTATAGGCACTGCCTTCAGAAATGACAAAATAGTTGCCAGATGAATCCTGATTGGCAATGCCGATGAGACGTCTTCTTTCAACCGGACCAATTTGTTTATAGATAAAAGACCCGTCAGGGGTGATAGTTAGTTTCAGCATGTCGCCTTCGACCAGCTTTGATTTGGAAGCATAGTTGGCGGGAATGGGGTATTGTTTGCCATCAGTTCCAATCATAATTTGTCCGTCGAAAGTTCCTTCAACAACTCTGCCCTCGCCATCAGTTTCTTGTTTTTTTCTTCTGCCGACTTTCTTTTTTCCTTCCAATTGAAGAAGCATGGCTTTGGCACCAGAGAGAGTTTTTTCTGCGTTATAAATCATCTCGCGAAGAGCATCGATTTTTTGATCTTTTTGTTGTTCGTCCATTTGATTTTTATTTTTCCAATTTGATTTTGATTTTTATAGATTAATTATAAAATTAAAAACAAAAGGATGCAAGTATGAAATATAAAGAAATTGATGATATAATATAAAAGCCAGCTTAAAAAGGAAAAAATATAGATGACAACAAGAAAGTGGCCAAGGTTGCATAGGATAATACGAAAAATAATTTAGAAAAAATTTATGGAACAAAAAGATTTTAACTTTCAAACTCAAGTAGAAAAAAAAGAAGACAGGGCTATTTTGACTGAGGCAGAGAGGATGGCTGGAGAGCATTTTTATAGAGTTGAGTTAACTACATCAAGTGGAGAATTTGTTCCTCCTTATAAGTGCGGGGCGGATGATTTAGCAAAAGCTGTAGAAAAAGCCAATCAGGATGGTGCAAACAGTAGATTTATAGTTGGTGAAGCAACAGAAATAACAGAAAATGAATTGAAAAGATTAAACGGTGATTTTGAAAAAAGATTCGAAGATTAATAAACTTATCAATTTTGAGTCCCAATCGCTTGTAAATTAAACGGGCGCTTTTGAATTTTCCTTAAAAATGCTAGAATTAAAGCCTAAATAACTAAGTTAAAAATATGTATACATTTCTGGCAATAATTGCCGCCATTATTGTGGTTTCGATCAAACAAATTAATCAATATCAAAAAGGAGTGAAATTCACTCTGGGAAAATTTTCGGGAATTATGGAGCCAGGTTGGAGATTGGTGATTCCAGTTTTTCAAAGTTATCAAAAAATTGATATGCGAATTAAGGCTGTGGATGTGCCGGACCAAGAAGCCATCACCAAAGATAATATTTCCGTACGAGTCAACGCCGTTATATATTATCGAGTGAATGATGCTGAAAAAGCGATTATTGAAGTGGAGAATTTCTTTTTTGCTGTTTCCCAATTAGCTCAAACCACTATGCGAAATGTGACAGGTGAAGTCAATTTGGATGAACTGCTTTCAAACCGAGAAGCCATTGCCGAAAAAATTCGTTCTATTGTGGACAAAGCCACTGATGCCTGGGGAATTGATGTTCAATCAGTGGAGCTCAAAGACGTGAATTTGCCAGAAGAAATGAAACGAGTGATTGGAAAACAAGCTGAAGCTGAGCGAGAAAAAAGATCAGTTATCATCAAAGCCGAAGGAGAGGTGATTGCAGCGGAAAACCTGGCTAAAGCGGCTCACACACTTTCAGCTTCAGCTGGAGCTCTTCATCTTCGAACCCTGAATACTTTGAATGACTTGAGTTCGGATCAATCCAATACGGTTATTTTTGCCCTTCCAATTGAAGTGCTTCGGGCTTTTGAAAAATTGGGCGGGAAAAAGGAGGTTTAAATAAATTTATATGACTAGATTCCCGTTTCCACTCGCCTCGCTGAAGCTATGGCGAAGCGGGCGGGAATGACATTCGAATCTATGGATTTTATATCTCATGGTCTTTGGAGTGGAGTGGCTTTTGGAAGAAAAAGTAAAAAATATTTTCTCTGGTCTTTCTTGATTGGGATTGCTCCTGACGTTTTGTCTTTTGGGATTTTTATGGCGGCTAATGTTTTGGGCATATTAGGAGACTCGTCCGCCAGCTGGCAGAGGGAAGCAGGAACCCCACCGATGGATTCAATTCCAGTCTTTGTTCACGTTTTATATAATTTCACTCATAGTTTGGTTATTTTTGGAATTGTTTTTTTGTTGGTTTGGCTCATTTGGAAAAAACCAGTCTGGCCTCTTCTGGCTTGGGGACTTCACATTTTGGTGGATATTCCATCTCATTCTGATACCTTTTTCCCCACTCCTTTCCTCTATCCTATTTCTGATTTTCATGTCAATGGAATAAATTGGGGAAATCCAATCATCTTTTTTCCTAATTGGATTTTACTCTTTCTAGCTTATGGGGGATGGTGGTTGTATAGAAAATGCAGAGCTAAATAATCTGTAGCTTCCCGACACCTACGAATTTTAGGTACGTAAATGAGCTTAGCGGATTGACTGACTATGATGTCACGGTCGAACCGCTTACAATCAGACTCTGACGAGATTGCCGCTCCCGCATGCGGGATCGCAATGACAATATCTTTGGATATTCGGTTTCGAATTAATTTATAACTAAATATTTCGTTAATGCAGGCAGGATTTAGTTATTTTTTATAATTTATTTTTTACTTTATTTAAGCCCTAGGGCGTCTTTTTTATTTGACAAAAATAGACTTTTTATTAATAATTTAGGTAAACGGTTCTTTGATAAATAACCAGAGCTCAGGAGGGGAAAAAGAGCTCATGTTTTGGTTTTTTCAACATTGAATTAGCAAAAGACAGAAACAAACAGAAACGGAGGAAAATCGTGAAGAAACTCGCTGTCTTCATGGGCCTAGCGGCCTTGGCACTGTGTATCGGTCTGGGGCCGCCTGTGGCGTTGGCCGACTGCGGTAGCTGCAACCAAACCGTCGCGGTGGTGTCGGTGCAGCAGCCCGCCATTAACCTGGAGGCCTGGTTGGCCAACAACCCCGACGCTGTCAGCGGACGGGTGGAAATCAATCTGAGCGAGAAGAACGTCGCCACGGCAGGCGATATCCCCATGGTGGCCCCGGAGGTGCTGCATCCCGTCATCTGCGAGGTACGCGGCGCTTCCCATACCAGTCAGGCCTACAACGACTTCCTGGCGGCGATTAAGTTCAAGGTGGCCATCCTCAACGGCCCGAGAGGCATCCATCTCCCCGGCGCTTTCTATGAAATCCCACGGTCCTATATCTGCGTCTAAACTTTAAGGCGCGTTGGGCCGGAGTGTAAAAGCTCCACCGGGCGTTCTCCTTTTGGAGGGCGCCCGTTTTTTTATTGTCTAATTTTTGTTAAAATAAAAATATAAAAGCCCTTTTTCGTAGCGGATCGACCGACTACTTTGTAGCGGTCGGACCGCTACTTAAAAATTTATGAAAAAAATAATGGTCAATGACAAAATGCAGAAAAATTATAGTTATTTTTTGACTGAACCGATGGGAAAGAATTTTAATACTGATTTCAAACCAGAACTCACTCCCAAAGAGATGTTGGAGTTGGGAGTTTTTGGAGGGCGTTATATGACTGATTGTCAAAAAGAATTTCCAGCTTCTTGGTTTAAAAAAGCTAAGTTAGATCCTGAAAAACATGATCCAGAAAAGAATTTTTTTGGAGTGAACGCTTCTCAGCCTCTTTCTGTTTGGAAGAAAAATGGCTGGATTTGGAAGAATGATCCGCGGGGTTGGTTTCAATGGTATTGCCGCTATTATATGGGAAGACGATCAGAAGACGACGCGAGACAAATCAAAAGATGGAAAGCTTTTGCTCGTCACGCGGGAGCAGTCAAAAAAAATTGTGTTAAAAAAGATTTTTTCTGTCGAAGACGTCAACGTCAGGCTCTTCTTCATTGGGCTTATGATTCAAGAAAAATTTGATTTTTTGTGCTATATTAGATAAATAATCATTAAAAAATAAACTTATGTCAAAAACTAATGAAAATTTAAAAGTGGCTTTGGCTGGCGAGTCTCAAGCTAATAGACAATACTTAGCTTTTGCTAAAAAAGCGGAAGAAGAAAATTTGCCTGGAGTGGCTAAGCTTTTTCGGGCGGCGGCGGAAAGTGAAACTGTACATGCTTTGAAATATTTAAAAATGTTAGGAGAAATAAATTCCACCAAAGAAAATTTAGAAGCGGCCAAGGGAGGAGAAACCGAAGAAGCAGAAAAAATGTATCCTCAGTTTGTGGCTGAGGCTGAAGCGGAAAATGAAACAGTGGCCAAAAATAGTTTTGCTTGGGCAGGAAAAGTGGAAGGACTTCACGCGGGAATGTATGGAGAGGCGCTAGACAAAGTTTCCTCTGGAGAAGATATTACCGAAAAAGAATATTATATTTGCCAAGGTTGTGGCTACACAACACCCGACGAAGCTCCAGAAGTTTGTCCAGTTTGTGGAGCACCGAAAAGCATGTTTAAGAAAGTAGAATAAAAACTTTTAACCTTTTAAAATATGGCAGTCGGTTTTATTCGGCTGCTTTTTATTATTGACAAGCATGATAAAATATGTATAAGTAGATAGAACACAAAAAGAGGAGGGTTGGTTATGGCCATTTGTGTCCCGTGTGATGGTACTGGGTTTTTCGGAGGGATATCCCAGATGACAAATTTGGCTCCGTCCCCCAAATGCCCCTTCTGTGATGGAAGTGGTCAAGTTTCAGAGGATGATCAACAATTGGAAGTAGCTTCTGAATGAAAGTTTAGACATCATGCATAATGCAACTTAAGGCGCCCAGGAAATTTTTTCCTTGGGCGCCTAAATTTTTTTAAAACAATATCTGTGGATAACTTTCATATAAGAGGCTTGAAAAAGCCTTTTTTGTTTGGTTTTTGAAGTGTTGACCCGATGAGACTAGTGGGGTAAAATAGAGCTACGTTTAATTAAAGTGTCATAAAGTGGGGAATGGCTATGTTTATTGGAGAATATTCACATTCTATTGATCTCAAAAAAAGACTGGCTATTCCGGTGAAGTTTCGCGCTGATTTGAAAAATAAAGTGGTGGTGACTCGAGGACTAGACAAATGTTTGTTTATTTATCCGATGAAGGTTTGGGAAGGGCTAGCAGAAAAATTAGGCAATCTTCCAATGGGCGAATCCAACACACGAAGCTTTGTCCGTTTGATGTTAGCGGGAGCAACCGACACACCGGTGGATAAACAAGGAAGAATTTTGGTTCCAGATTATCTGAAAAAATATGCTGGGCTCTCCAAAAACGTGGTGGTGGCCGGACTGTATAATCGTTTAGAAATTTGGGACGAAAAGAAATGGAACGAATATAAGAACAAAGCCGAAAAAAACACTGATGAAATTGCCGAACAACTGGGCAAGCTGGGAGTGTATTAAAGATATGACTATTCATAAGTCGGTATTGCTAGGGGAAGCAATCGAAAATTTAAATCTTAAAGAAGGATCAGTTGTGGTTGATGCTACTTTAGGTTCCGGCGGACACGCCAAAGAAATAATTAAGTCTATTGGAGAAGAAGGATTTTTTATAGGATTAGATGTTGATTGTAGTTCAATTGATAATTTCAAATTTCAAATTTCAAATTTCAAAACCAAAGGAAGGATTTATTTGATTAATGATAATTTTTCCAATCTGGATAGTATTTTAAAAAGTTTGGAAATCGGAAAAGTGGATGCAATTTTGGCTGATCTCGGATATTCTTCTGACCAATTGGAAAATCCAGACTACGGTATGAGTTTTCTGATTGATGCACCGCTGGATATGCGATTGGACAAGAAAAAGGGATTGACTGCCAAAATCATAGTGAACAAATATAGTCAAGAAGAGTTGCTAGAAATTATTAGAAAATTTGGCGAAGAAAGATATGCTCTTCGCATCACTCGAAAAATTATTAATACCCGAAAAGAAAAGGAAATTGAAACTACTGGAGAGCTAGCCGAGATTATCAAAAGTGCCGTGGCTATCCGTCATCGCAATCAAAAAATCCATCCAGCCACCAAAACTTTTCAAGCTTTGCGTATTGCGGTTAATCAAGAGCTGGAAAACCTCGAGACATTTATTGATCAGGCCATAGATAATTTAGCCGAGAAAGGTAGACTAGCAATCATTTCATTTCATTCATTAGAAGACAGAATTATTAAAAATAAGTTCAAAGAAAATGCAAGGGGATGCATTTGTCCACCAAATTTTCCTCAGTGTGTTTGCAATCAAGTGGCCAGACTCGAGATTGTTACTAGAAAGCCACTGATTGCAGACTCAGAAGAAGTCAGGATCAATCCACGTTCGAGAAGTGCCAAGCTTCGAGTAGTGGAAAAAAAATAAAAACAAAAACAAGGGGGCGCATTGAAAATGCCAAAAGTTTTAGTCGAAAGAAAATACAACTCAAGAAGAAACAATGTCAGAAATTGTGATCGTTTTGGTTTTTCTTCTGGAAGAATGAGAATAAGTCTGATATCTCTCTCCACTTTGGTTTTAGCGGCGATTCTTTTTTCTGGTCTTTTCTATTTATATCAAGTGAATGACTTGGCTACTAAAGGTTTCGAAATTAAAGAAGCCGAAAGTCGGATTGAGTCTCTTCAAGAAGAAAGGAAAAAGCTAAAAATTAAGGAAACAGAGCTGAAATCTATGTATAATCTCGAAAGAGAAATTAAAGATATGAATCTAGTTAATTGCTCAAATATTTCTTACATAGAATATTCGAGTCCTTTGGCTATGAAATAGTTCTATGAGAAGAGCAAAACAAAAAGAATTTTTTTCTGATCCCAGCTCTCGCCGGGTTTCTTTTTTGTCTTTTTTCATTATTGCTATTTTTTTGATGATTGTTTTTCGGTTATATTTTTTGCAAATTATTTCAGCCGATTCCTTTAAAGCTCTGGCGGGAAATCAACACTCGGCTTTTCAAAAACTTTTTCCAACTCGTGGAGAAATCTATCTTCAAGATAAAGATGGATTTTTTCCAGCCGCGGTCAATAAAGAATCAAGATTGCTCTATGCTGTGCCTCGAGATATTGAAGATCCTGAAGCAGTGGCCGATTTTTTGGAGAGCGAACTAGGAATAAAAAAAGAAGATATCATTGATAAGTTATACAAGAAAAATGATGTTTATGAAGTGATTAAACATCGCTTGAGCGAAGAAGAAATAGCCAAGGTGAAAGCCAGGGATATTAAGGGTCTGGAACTTTTGCCAGAACTCTATCGTTATTATCCAGGAGTAGAACTGGCTTCTAATGTTTTGGGATTTGTCGGCTGGAAAGGAGATTCTTTGATTGGCAGGTATGGACTGGAAGCCTATTTTGAAAAAGAGTTAAAGGGAGAAGAGGGGAACATTTTTCAAGAAAGAGATGCGGCCGGTCGTTGGATCACAACTGGAGTGAGAAATATTAAAGAAGCTCAGGACGGAGAAGTATTAATTTTAACCATTGATCATATTGTTCAATTTGAAATTGAAAGAGTTCTCAAGGGAGCGGTAAAAAAATTTGAAGCTGAGGCCGGAAGCATTGTGGTTATGGATCCTAATAATGGAAAGATTTTAGCTTTGGCTAGCTATCCCAATTTCAATCCTAATGAATATTCTAAGGTGGAAGATATCGCTGCTTTTCGTAATCTTTCAGTTTCCTCTCCCTATGAATCTGGAAGTGTTTTTAAAACCTTTACCATAGCAGCAGCACTGGATAGCGGAAAGATTACTCCAGAGACTACTTATACAGATACGGGATCAGTTTATGAAGCAGGATATAGAATTCAAAATTCTGATTATAAATCCTATGGTTTGCAAACAATGACTCAAGTTCTAGAAAAATCTTTAAACACTGGAGTCATCTTTGTTGAAAAGCTGTTAGGCAATAAAAATTTCTCCGATTACATTAAGAGATTTGGCTTTGGAGAATTGACAGGCATAGAAACAATAGGGGAAAACGCAGGAGACATAAGAAATTTAAATAATCTCAAGAGTGACATTCAATTTTTTACAGCTTCTTTTGGTCAGGGAATCACAGTTACACCTATCCAATTGGCGGCGGCTTATTCAGCCATTGCTAATGGGGGAACATTAATGAAACCACAAATTATTGATCAGGTCATAAAAAGTGATGGTGTCATTGAAGAGGTTTCAAGCAAGGATGTTCGCAGAGTGATTTCCGCTAAAGCTTCCAGAGAAGCCCTGGAGATGCTAGTTAGCGTGGTGGACAATGGTCATGGAAAAAGAGCTGGGGTGCCAGGTTATTTTGTTGGAGGAAAAACAGGGACAGCTCAAGTAGCGAGCACTCAGGAAAAAGGTTATGAAGAAGGAAAATCCATTGGTTCTTTCGCGGGTATTGCTCCAGCAGATAATCCTCGTTTTGTGGTAGTGATCAGGATTGATGATCCAAAATCGGTGGAATGGGCAGAATCTAGTGCTGCGCCAGCTTGTGGAGAAATTATGAAGTTTCTTTTAGAATATTATAATATAGAACCTGCTCGTGAATATACTCAAAATGATTTAGATCAATTTGCTATTTCTCACAATTTAAGAGAATATTCAATGCAAGAAGACGAAAAAGAACGAGAAGATGAAGAAAAAGATAATAATATAAAAATCAAAGAAGAAAATACTTAATTTCAAATAAAAATTATGAATGAAAAATCTCTGAGAATTATAATACTGGAAAAAATACTACGTTTTATGTCGCGATTAATTTTAGTTAAGTATAAACCTAAGATTATTGGCATTACCGGTTCTATCGGAAAAACTTCAACCAAAGAAGCTGTTTTTTGTGTTTTGTCGCCTCACTTTTCAGTGAGAAAAAATAATAAAAACTATAACAATGAAATTGGTTTGCCATTAACCATTATTGGAGCAGAAAGTGGGGGTAGATCTATTTTTAAATGGATAATAATATTTTTGCGTTGGTTGGGTTATGTAATTTTGCCTTTTCGCTATCCTAAGGTTTTAATTTTAGAAATGGGAGCTGACCGAATAGGAGATATAAAATATCTTCTTAGTTTTGTTCATCCTCAAATCGGAGTGATTACAGAAATCTCTGGTAGCCATTTGGAATTTTTCAAAAATTTGGAAGGTGTGACTAAAGAGAAAGGAACTCTAGTTCAAGAACTAACCGAAAATGAGCTGGCTGTTTTGAATGCTGATAATAAATACGTTTTGGGTCTCAAGGACAAGTTAAAATCCAGAGTGGTTACTTTTGGTTTTTCTCGGGAAGCGGATGTTCAAGCAGAAAGCCCAGTCTTTAGTTATGATGACAATGGACATATTCAAGGCATCAGCTTTAAATTATCCTATGACGGGACTACTTTACCAGTAAGGCTTAATAATATTTTAGCCAGACATCAAATCTATGCCGTTCTTTCAGCGGTAGCGATTGGAGTAGAGCTTGGAATGAATCTGGTTGATGCGACGCAAGCTATAGGTTGTTTTTCTTCTCCTAAGAGCCGGATGAATCTTATCCCGGGAATCAAAAATTCTTTTTTAATTGATGATAGTTATAATGCTTCGCCGACTTCCACTCAAGCCGCTCTGGACACTATGGGAGAGATTGAAGCCAAAAGACGCATTATAGTTTTGGGTGACATGCTGGAATTGGGAGAAGAAACGGAAGAAGGTCATGTTAAAATAGCTCAAAGATTTTTAGAAATTAAGGGAGACATTTTTATTGCGGTAGGAACTCGGATGCAATTTGCAGTTTCTGAACTTATGAAAAATAATTTCAATGAAAGTAATATTTTTTCTTGTTCTAATTCCATTGAAGCTGGAAAAAAGTTGCAAGAAATAATTGATGACGGAGATTTGGTTCTTATTAAAGGTTCTCAGGGAGCTAGAATGGAAAAGGTGGTGGAAGAAGTGATGGCTGAACCAACAAAAGCGTCAGAGTTGCTTTGTCGACAAGAAGCTAAATGGAAAAAGATTCCGGTTAGAGATTTATAAAAAAATCAAAGCCTCCCTTTCCGGGGAGGCTTTTTTGTACCCCACATCGTAGCGCAAATCGAAAGAAGGTAAAATTGCATAATAAGCAACTATCTGTAAACAATCAGGCAAAGAAGCAGAAAATCAGGGAAATAATGCTAAACAGATAAAATTAAAAAC